>Ga0123357_10003465_pt1 | contig 18111 bp, 8 predicted proteins | sample TergutEmb28metaG_FD_89873 | JGI IMG/M metagenome (GOLD analysis project Ga0123357, IMG submission 89873) | Embiratermes neotenicus P4 segment gut microbial communities from Petit-Saut dam, French Guiana - Emb289 P4 | ecosystem: Host-associated > Arthropoda: Insects > Digestive system > Gut ... | reverse complement strand
CATGTGTAGCCTTTGCCCAAAGGGGAGGGGAGCGGGGTTTTTTCCCCCCCCCACGTCCCCCTGGGGAAAAAACCCCCCCCCCCCCCCCCCCCGGCACCAATTTCATTAGTTGGCTCGGCCCAACACCTCGTCTGAAGATTTTCAAGTAGAAAAAAATCGCTTGTACCCTCCCAAGGACGGTGACAATTTATCTTAACAACACGATGCGGACAAAACTATAACGCAATTTCTTCCCTACCTCGAGAAAAAAGGGACCCATTAACTATTCCGTCAGATAATCATTCAGTACTTAAACTACGTAATAGTCTAACATTTGCCGTGTTTAAGCAAGTCCTTAATTAGACCAGGGAGCAATCTGTCCGAAGTAAATTTGGAATCCACAAAAGGAAGCCCTCGGACTGATGTGTAGTGTCAGTGAAAAGTCTCGAAGAAAGGGTTCGCCACATTACCAGACGGAAAGGGAATTTCACTGCGGCTACAGAAGCATCAATACGTTCGCTACAAAACCCTCTTGTGGAGGAGCAGCATTTAGAAATAATCAGGCAACATGCAAGAGGCTAGTCCGTTTATTGCATGCTTCCACTTCTAAAACATGCGCGCTCGATTATGTTCAATAGTTATCTGACACATTACATTGCAAGACCTTATATCAAATTAGATTTCGTATCATAGAGACGACGGAATGCTGCACAGACATCCCGCGTGACTTAACTTGGGAATACTTATACATAAATCAGTAAAAATTTAAATCTGCTATAGAATGCTTTTCGCAGAGCAATACTCCGTTACACTAACATTCCAGAAAGAAGCCTTTATCCGTTACTGGCAATAACTAATATTAAATAAAATCCACTGGAACTTTGAAGATTGTAGCACGTAACGGAACGGCGTGACGCGGCGAAACACGATGACGTGCACTGTTCTGAGTAGAGGTTCAAGAAAGATAAAACCGTGCCCAAAAAGAGACGGAATGCTTATACAGCAGGAGACAGCATCATGGTTACGGAATTGACGCGTTTTCATTTAAAGGCATCTACACTTCCGTTGCTATACCTACCCTCTATGTGTTGCAAATATTTGACAAAATATTAAATGCGTACGAAGTATGATACGAAGGTAATGTCCTTACACAGTGACCAGAAATTATACATTTTAAGCCAGATCTTCAATAACTTGCTAGCATTCCAGTCCATTCACTCCGTAGTCAGTCTCACGCCCGGTCCACATCCTCTTCCAAAGCGAGTGCTCCACAGAATGCCATCAAGTGCTTCTTCTTTCAATTCAGTTTCCTCTCTTTTCCTTATGGTCATCCAGTAGCTGCTTAGATCTTCTCCCTCGTTCTCCCGTCACCTCTATCCTTCCCTCTAGCCTTCCTTCAATAACGTGCTTCAGAAGGCAGTTCCAACGCAAGATGTGATCAATCCCATTATCCTTCCATCTTTGTATTGTATATAGGTTATTCCTCTCCTCTTTGACTCCTTATAACACTTCTTCATTTCTAACATGATCGGTGCGACTGATCTTCCCCATTCTTCTCCAGTACCATACTCCCGTTGCTGAAGCATAAATACCTCAAGCAAACAGAGAAATATGAAAGTAATAAAACGAAAGTGCGCACACCATGAAGGTCGATGAGGGGTGGGGTAGGGTTTGGGGTGCGGATGGGGATGGGGATGGGGATGGGACTGCAGTATACGCAGAACCACACATTCCTAAAACTCAGCAGTAAATAAGGGTGAGCCGTCAGCTTTAGACACCCAGACCACATGCCAACCAAACCCCTAACCGGCGCACAGTCGCCAGTATCCAGTGAACAGGAGGCCGAATAAACCCCACAGTCGGTATGAAAGATTTGAAGAAGAGAAGAATCTCTTTGTCTCTTCCGGGAATCGAACCACAATTCCCCGAACATCTATCCCTTAACCCTCGTTATTTCAAAGACTGCGCAAAGCATTAGAAGTGAAACATGAAAGCTCTTGTGATGACCCTTCGGGTTCCATACAAGGTGACTGTCAGCTTCTCAGTAAGCACTCTGCTCCACGCAGTGACGTAATCGTGCAATTAGACATACAAATACATGTAAAATGTATTAGGGCCAAACTTCTCCTACTTGAGGGTGACGCCATATAATTCTGAATTACACGTCATACAGCACTATGAAGCGAAAAGCGCAGGCATTACGGTAAGTGGTCAAGGGCTGGATGCCTGCCGTGCTATTCTGGTAGCAGGAAGGTATCTTGGCCAATACGAAAGATCGTTTCTGAAACCCACCAGTTCCATTCAAAATGCTTACCGTGGTCTTATCCGGGGGATGTGCCTAATCTAGTAGGATAGCAGAGCTGCTCTTTCACCCTCAACATACCGACATCTGAGCTGCAGCCCAAATAAGCATGAACAGCACCGTTAGTTCGGACCACAAACACAAACATAAGGCAGCATATCAGTGGAAAAAAACACAAACATAACAGTACGACAGGACTGTGGTGGGTAAACCTGAATGGAAGAAGACCATCATAGGACCGTTGCAGAGATTGGAGGAAAATATTAGTATACATGTACTGTGAAGAAGTACGGTTAGAAGACTATGGGTTGTACTCATTTGGCTCAGAATAAAGACAGGTGGCGGATTTTTGTGAAAAGGGTTATTAAACTTAGGATTCTGTTAAATGCGGGTCACTTACTGGCAAGAAGATTTACCACTATAGTCTCCTGAAGGGCAATGGGCTGAAGTGTTGGTTAATTAGTAATTCTACAACGTACGTCGGAAAACGAACGACGAAAAGTTGCTGACATGCAGGGGAAAATGTTATATACAATATAAAAAAAAAGTCGTGGAAAATCAATTTTGAAAGCTCATTAGGCTACGGGCGAACAACGAGGGTTTCGAATCCCAGCAGGGGCTGGAGATGAAACCATTCTGCACAAAGGTCGCGACCAGTACTGCGGACCACCCATCCTCCTGTACAGTGGATGCCGGGATTCTGTCCCGGGGCTACAGCAGCCGACGCGTGACGCTGACCACTCAACTCCACCTAGAGCGGACGTTAAGAATGAGTGAAGATATACTTTTACTACCTTTGTATGTCTTCTTGGAGCGGAGAGAGACAGCTTTGCCTTCGCCTCTCACATTTTACCCATTTCGTATCAATTCGCTGACCGAACAGAGGTGGTCACGGAACTAAAGATGTTTTGAGAATCCACCATCGCCATCCTCTTCATCTTGCGGTACGTACCGACGTAAGAACATTCAGTGAGACATCGTTCAGTTTGAAGAAGACCACTCCACCGCATTAGAGCCCGTATCCGTTTTGTACTGTACGTCTTTCTTCGGTGTCCGCTTTGAAAGTTGACCGAGTATCTAGTACATAAGACACCTGCCAGTCAATTAACCAACTAATTATCTCCATGAAGCAGTGTCCTTCCTGAGAAGCTAAGGGGTACTCAGCTAGTCAAGAAATTCCCCGCATTTTATGGAACCCGAAGGTTCATTACCGCATTCACGAACCCACACCAATCCAGTCCATGTTTCCCCATCCCACTTCTTGAAGATCCATTTTAATACTATCCTCCTATCTAGGCCCAGGCATTCCAATTGGTCTCATTCCATCAGGTCTAACTAAATAAAACCTGTCCGCACCTCTATCGTCCCCCGTACGTGACACATTCGCCACCCATCTCATTCTTATTGATATGATCTCCCGAATGATGTTTGGTGAGGAATGTAGAGGATAAAGCTACCAGGTAATCGAAAAAGAACAAATATCACATGCTCGCTATCATGAAGAAAGTTATTGCTCTTCAGCAGTTATGTTCACGGCACAGATGGTAGATGATGAACGCATATCATGTTTTCTTAATAATATGTGAAAAATGACTGTTACCAGTCTGAATTCCAATGTAGGACATACACGACAATACGCATTTCACACAAACATAAGGGCTAAGTAAACATCATCATCAGCACCATCACAACAACAACAACAACATCAACCATCAACCATTACCACTACACAATTACATTTTAATACTCCTTCAGAATATGCATCCCGTTATGCTATCGATCCAGTACATATTTCACAGCATACATAACCAAAGAATTTTTTTAGATTTATTTAAGCCACAAGTTTCGGCTTGATATAAGCCATCATCAGGCCTTTGTTTTCAAGGACATGCAACGTGCAGACAGGTGTGAGAGCTCACCACTTACAAATTGAACAAAAATAGTAGAAAGAAATGAAATACTTTTTTAAAAAAAGTATTAAAATATATTTTTTAATATATTACCGCTCACGTTTTTCGTTTCTATACATTTTTTTAAAACCTACTGTGTTTCTTTCCACTATTTTTATGCGTTTTGTAAAGGAGATCTTATGTCTACGTGTAGTTAAGAAGTCCTTACTGAAAATTCCTAAAAGAAAAGTTATGATGATGGCTTATTCAAGCGGAACCTTGTTGCCTAAACAAATTTTAAAACATTTACGTACTTTGGTTGCGTATGACTGTATACTGAGAAATATACAATGTATTTTTATATTTCACTTGTATTTTCACCTGAATAATCTTCAGTAATACTGTACATCAATTGCTTGTTGTTTAAATGTTTGCCATTTACTCACACGATACGCTGCTTATGTCTATACCATACTCTAGTTGCCTGATGACGGCTGCCACAATATGTCAGAGCATAAAAACTAAGCTTTGTGCGGAAGCAGGAAACAAAACTTGTGTGTACAGTTTTGGAGCGTTTATCGAAATCAGAATCTCTTAGTTTTACGTTCATTCCCAAGTATCAGCGTCCATAATACTTTTGGAATTTCGATACCACTCAGTATATCAGACCGACACCAAATTTTGTCCAACTACTTTGATTTCGGCTGAATGTCAGTCAATTTTCAGAATTGTTTTGCATTTAAATGTACATTTACGTACTCCTTTTTAAACCACCAGATTTCGCCTAGACATTGTACGTTAGACTTTCATTGCACTTGTATTACGTACCTTACGTAAGCTTCACTCACATTAGACAATTTTAAGACCCGCCCTAAATACGGGTCCAAACATCCTTATGTTACCGCATATCCACCGCTATAGTCTGTGCCGCGCACACATATGTTTGTGTCGAATTCTACGTAACCCATATAACTCTGGACACAGGACGCCAGATGGTACGTTGAAACTTTACTTTGTTAAACTATCTGCAGTGAATATGAACATCGAACGCAAACACAGATTAGCTTACACAGAAGTGCGAGTGGTAGTTGCTACTGACGGCTGTTGGGGCACGTGCATAAGAAATGGAACACAGACTGAATGCCGTATGTAGCAGAATGACACATACAAACATGGGAGCTGCACTGATCAGGAAGACATGAAAAAGTTTTACGAATAAAACAGTTCTTTTAATACGAGAAATAAAGACTGACCATGTCTGATCGCGTTGTGCTGGTGTCGCACTGACTACTGCAGGAAGACAGACACCTGCCGCAGCTTCAGTGTTTCTTTTGGGAGTGCCATGTGGAACACAACTTCGCGCAGGTAAAATCGCTTTTAACGTCTCCAGTACAATGAATTTTGGTAACACTACTACGTACTGAGTATTGACACGAGTTCCTCAACATTACCATACAGATTTTTTAATCACGTGGATTTCCTTATGTTCAGTATTGTCAAAACACGACCAGACCGACACCACACAACGTACATCAGAACAAAAGAGCCTGGATTTTATATCCGTGCGTTAAAATATGTCTAATTACTGCCTATGGTGTTAATGATTTTAATATTAAACTGTTATATGGCGAGCAGCGGCCTTCTCAAACAGCGAAAAGGCATTACACTCGACTTACTTTTATGACAACAAAACCTTCTATGATATTTATGAATCATATCAAACATATGTTGTGTTCAGCTCATACCTAGGCTCCTTAAAAATGCAGACTTTAAAAATTACAGTGCATAGACGCTACCGGCACTGAAACTTAACTTAGGCGAGTTCTGAAGTTCTGAAGGAGGCGCCGACGAAAAGAGATTTTCTAGGACACTACATCGATCGTATCGACCAATAACACGTCACTGACGTTTCAGAAGATCGTTCTGTTTCCATCACCAGGTTCTAGCAGTAATTAGACTTGCATTGCTAAACACTGAAGATGGACGTATATCGCTCCTCCGAAACTTCGGTAACTGTTTAATATTCGTAACAGCGTAACATCCCGGACACTTGAATCCATAAATTTAAGTTGCTTAAACATATGTTGAGACGCGAATTCGATTTTGGAATATATTAAATTCAAAGACGTGAGATACACATAACCAATATTCGAGTAAAGTTTTATTAATAGTACGCGAATTACTTACTGAAGTGAAGAGAGTAAAGGGCGTAATACACAAACTATCGAACCCACTAAACATGTTAGTACAATCACAGAATTCCAAGTAAAAGTCACTGTTGTTATTCAAATACTGTACCAGTAAAATTTCACGGTAAAGGCCAATCCAGAACATGCATACAAGGGGAGCTAGGGTACAGCTCAATGCATACTCAGCCTCGGAATTCGATGGGGATTGGTGGTTTATGCCACGCCTAAGCAACGCCCCGGCCTCTTTACCCCCAGGACACAGCCCCAGTGCCCATTATAAATAAAGTCGGGTGGGACCCACGGCCGGCATGGACAAGAGGAGACATCCTGCCCCCACCGGAATTCAAACCCCGGACAGTCCGATCCGTAGCAAGAAGCTGTACAGACTACGCCGTCCTGGCCCCCAGTAGCATGTATACGTCTTCCAACAATGAAATGTATAAAAAATGTAATACACTATTGCAAGCCAGTCGATCCTAGTGCCCGCGCGGACTAAGGCGCAGGTCTGCGACCGCTCGTTTGTTGGGACTGCGGGTTCGAATCCCGCAGGGGGTATGAATGTTTGTTTATTTGTGTTGTGTGTTGTCAGGGAGAGGTCGCTGCTTCGGGCCAAACTCTCATCCAGGGAAGTCTTACCGACTGTATGTTAGTGACTGTGGTCAAGTGCAACAATAATCCTTTACACTTAACAGTAAGTGGGTACAAAAAGGACAGACTAAGAAAGAAGAAAAAAAGGTATTGCAAGCGGACTAACTGTGATTCTCATTGCGCAGTCGTCCTCGCTTTTCAGTCCACCTCTTTCCTACGTATACAGAACCCTTAATGAACTGCCTTGTTAACCAGTAACATGCAAAACCGCTAAAGCACGTTACTATGTATGTTTCTCAAGAGGAACATATCCAAGCCAAAATTTCTCAAACTCACTCAACTAAATATTGCTGCTATGCCCTTTTGTTTACGGACCCTGCATATTTCCCCATTCTTTAAATCACTATTAATTAATGAACCCCATTGAAGTACTTTTGATAATTTTCGTAATTTCACCCTCACCTTTGTTGTATTTTCCTTTAAAAACTTCTTTTTGTTTCTGAACTTTTATTGGCCTATCTATTCCCTTGTTCGGGCTCCCCCCTTGTGTTGCAAGAAAAACACAACTACAAAAGACAATACAAAGAAACAAACGAATGGGAAGGAATGAATAACACACAACAGTAACTAAATATAACCGCAACGGCAGTGAAATAAGAACTCCAAATGCATAATAATGAAAAAATAAATAAAGCTGCAACTGGAAAATAAAGCCCAGAATCAACGAAACGAAATTACGATATTACTGCCGTAAGAATAATATTACATATCGCAAACACCATGAGAAACAGTTGTCAGCGTGGAGATACGAGAAACAATAGAACCACGAACAGGATTAAACAGATGCACAACAAACAGCATGACTACAATGCATAAAAGAACAAGTTAAATTAAGTCGTAAGAACAGAAACCGGTACGTGCCTGTGTTCTGATATACAGGATTTTAATTACGATGTTTTAATTACGTTTTTCCATCTACAGTGCATCTTTACAGGCGATTTAAAATGAATTGTAGGTTAGGATAAAGAAGCCATTACACTGACTCGTGGAATTCTCCATAGGACATACAAGAATGAAACAAATAAAACAACAGCAATGCGAAGAGCATATTATTTTCATATAAGAAAAAAAATATATAATTCATACAACTATGTATGAATAATATAAAAATCCCTATGAAAATATGTACTACAGGCGATGCAGCAAATGCAGCATTGTCTGTATGCAGACGTGCAGAGCAAGCCGCGACAATACATACAAGTATAACAGCATGAGGTGAAAAGTCACGGAACATGCGACGAACTGCACAGCAAGTATTCATGCCGTACTGTGTACTAACGGACTCTAAAATACGATATTCCGATTAGAAGGAAGAACAGTATTAGTCGATTTTCAATACAAGGTTGTAACGAATAAAGGTTAATCTTTGAATTGCCGGAACAAGAATCTCCAGGCACACGGCAGATGTTTTGCTCGACTGTGCTGGGTTTACATGCGTACTACTGAAAAATTTTAAACCGCAGCAGAGTCCCGATCATCTGACCTAAACGGGAACGACTGGTAGTCTGATTACCGACAATGTCAGACAATACAAAAATTCATCAAAATTCCGGCCTAGGGGAGTTTCTGAATCACATCCAAGCACCCTCCTGGTTCTGAAACGAAACTGGTAAATCAGTAGGGGTAGGTTTTTAAAAGCTTTTAGTTTATGGTTACCAGCAGCAGTGCTGCAGGCTACAAAACTGTAAACAGGACGTCGTATGGGTACGTTGATTAAAGCGAAAAGTCGGTTAACCGAAGGTCGGATATTCGAGACTATGTTATAACAATTTGCACAAAAATGAGTAGAAAGAATTCCATGTCATTCTGTATTCCATATATCATCAATTCAAATACAAAGTGCAACATTTAAATAACTTGCAAGAATTTACTCTTGTTGTCGAGCTAATTAACAAAACAAATTATATTCGACGAAAAGGGAAATAAGATGTTAAGACAAACCGCATACTTACGGAATTTATTACACACAAAAATTAATGTAACCATTCATGTTACACTTCACACAATACAATTCCCGGTTCGCTTCCATATAATACGATAAAAGTTTTATTTATGGGTTTATTAAGCGCCTTTAGTAACTCAAGTAACATTAATAAATTTAATTACTATAAGCAAACAGTTTGATGTCTTCCCTCTAAGTGTGACCGGCACAATAATATACACTGTTATGTTGGCTTGAAGCAATAAAAAAGAAGTTAAAATTCCAACAACCCTTAATAACTTCTCAACTAATCTCGTTAAAACTCTAGAAGAGTTCCCATCATTAAAAGCGATATTTATGGGAGTCAATCTTACCCAAATTACTCACTGCAGTGAAAAGGGGAGACTTCCAATTATCACTGCAAAACTGATCGTAGTGAAAAGAATGCAGTTCTACTTGTGAGTCATTTTAATCCACACTACAGACAGCAATGGAAGTAACTCAGTGCTATTTGTAACTCAATTTCACCCGCAGTACGTGACGGAGCAAAAAAAAAAAAATATACACACGAGCCAGACACCTACACTATTCCAACTAAACGACAAAGACTTGATTCTGTTTTCTGCCTTTCTCACCCGCGGAACTCAACGCAGTGAAAAGTACTTCAGTTCATAACACAGAGAACAGAACGTAATTCTGTGCATAAGCCACTTTCACTTACACTGTATAACACATTGTAAATAACTTATTTCTACGTGTCAGCCAATTTCCTTTCTATTGCGCAGCACAGTGTAAGAAACGTAACTCTGCGTGTACTCCGATTTCACTTACACTGTGTAATACAGTCAATATAACTTAACTCTGCATGTAAGTCAATTTCACTTACACTGTATAACACAGCCAATGTAATTTAACTCTGCGTGTAAACCAATTTTACTTACACTGTATAACGCAGCCAAAATAACTTAAATCTGCGTGTAAGCCAATTTAATTTACATTGTGTAATACATCCAATATAACGTAACTCTGCGTGTAAGCCAATTTCACTTACACTGTGTAATACAGCCAATATAACGTAACTCTGCGTGTAAGCCAATTTCACTTACACTGTGTAATACAGCCAATATAACGTAACTCTGCGTGTAAACCAATTTCACTTACACTGTGTAATACAGCCAATATAACGTAACTCTGCGTGTAAGCCAATTTCACTTACATTGTGTAATACAGCCAATATAACGTAACTCTGCGTGTAAGCCAATTTCACTTACACTGTGTAATACAGCCAATATAACTTAACTCTGCGTGTAAGCCAATTTTATGTACACTGTATAACGCAGCCAAAATAACTTAAATCTGTGTGTAAGTCAATTTCACTTACACTGTATAACACAGTCAATATAACAGTCTGCGTGTAAGCCAATTTCACTTACACTGTGTAATACAGCCAATATAACTTAACTCTGCATGTAAGTCAATTTCACTTACACTCTATAACACAGCCAATGTAACTTAACTCTGCGTGTAAGCCAATTTCACTTACACTCTGTAATACAGCAAATATAACTTAACTCTGTGTGTAAGTCAATTTCACTTACACTGTATAACACAGCCAATATAACAGTCTGCGTGTAAGCCAGTTTCACTTACACTGTATAATACAACGAAAATAACTTAATTCTGCTTATAAGCAAATTTCACTTACAGTGTTTATACGGCGGAAAAAAAAAAAACTTAATTCTGCGTGTAAGCCAATATCGTTCAAGCTATTAAATGCAGGCTTCTTTCTATTTGTCCGTAGATTTTACTGACCATAATGAAAGCAGCAAAAATCACTTCATTCCATGTTTCAATAAATTTCAAACAAATAAATGAACGCATCATAAAGAACTCAAATTTGACTTCAGGGTCTTACCCGCACTCAACAGCTCAGCGACAATGCCCATAGTTTTGGCATCAGTTTCTTGGGGTCGCCTCATACTAACGCGTAAATGTACGCCTACAAACATACATACAAACATACACACCGCGGCAAACGCATTCCCCGTGAATTATGCCATCCACGGGATACAGTCTACTGATCAACATATGAACTTAAAGGTCATATTATTATCCACTCTAACGACCAAGAATTTTCGCCAATGAAGATCGAAATTTGACCATGAAATACTAACTATTAATGACAAAAAAAAAGCATATATTCCTTCAGGTTATAAGAGTGGGTTATCACATTTAGTGCCCCATGCCAGGATCCGTAAAATTACGACGTTCAGAACAACGTATCACTGCCTTGAACTTGAACAGGCTACATTCTGTAGCCATTTCCACGTTTTATGGCGAGGACTTGATAGAATGAGAAGAGCGGTCATGTGATAGGTAGGGGGAGAGGAGTAGTGCACAAACAAAGTGTTTTGGTTGGGAAACGTGATGGAAAGAAACCGATTGAAAAACTAAGGAAAATATAGGGTCTACCAAGAAGAGCGCAAGATTTAAAGTGCGCGCCATTGTCGTTCTGTTAGGTTGGCGGCACCAAAATTTAACATCTATCATTTTCATTTTTGCGATTAGTAGTCATGGAACGCTACACTAAGAAACAACGCGTTATTTACTTTTTGAATAAATGACGCGTTTTACTATAAAAGTAATCTTGCGCTCTTGTTGGGACACCCCATACTAAAATGGGTCTTGAAGACATAGGATGGAGTTGAAGAAGGGATTGTTCTGACTCAGGACAGGGACAAGTGGCGGGAACGTCTCAATACAGTAATCAACCCTTGTGTTCCGTAATATACCCTGAATTATTTGACTAGATGAAAAACTGTCAGCTCCTCAACCAAGACTCTGCTCCATGGAGTTTGTTAGGTACGTTAATTTAGTTATATATGTATACTATTAGTTATTTCAAGACACTTGTACTCCAGTACACAAGTAACAGGCCAATTATTTCGGCGCCCACGAAGAGCCTTATACATCTACAAGATTCATTCCGTTCGTCCCAGTGCACTTGACAAACCGCCCAACGTGACACACATCATTCTTTCTACCCATTCCGTAGAAGCAGTGTTGTATCCGAACGTACCTACAGAATCAATACAAAGCCAGGTCGATAAGTCGATTTGCCCTTATTTCGTAGTCTGCGAATACTGAGTTGGATTGAATTCTATTAGCCTACAGACAGGAACCAGCTTTGTGAGAAAATGCATTACAGCTCATAAATAATCACTGTTCTTCATGCTTCTGCGAGCCGGGAATTTGCTTCGGCGGAGGATCGTTTCGGCCAAATTAACAGTACCGGCATCATTAGCTGATCACACACAACAGTACTTTAATTCGAAAAAATGAATGGATTTTGCAAGCCAGGCGCGTGTCCCATTCACATTTGGCGGAAGACCGTACTAACCAAGTAATTATATGGCTGACTGATGGAATAACTAAGAAAACAACGAAACAGACTAACAATTAGGTTTTCCATTACCTACACAACTCACACAATCAAAACAATACTCTTAGCTTCTTCAGGCTGTCTTTTAATTTAAACTTTCCATCAAAACCTCCAATCCTGGCCAAAAGGAATGTGATCCGTTGTTCAATCAAAGGTATTAGATAGGACAGGTCTTGATAAAAGCGATTTCAAGGGACAAATACTAATTCATGTTTTGTATAAGTGAGTGGAACATCATATTAACAACTGAAAAACTTGTTAAAATATACGTTGGCACTGCATTTTAATATTCCGTGTTTTAAATGCTTGTACTTGTTGATGAAGCTAGCTTCACAAGCTGTAACTATTTTTTAGAATTCATTCCGTTTTGGATGAATTCTACCAAAAAAAAAAAAGTGATGTACTTTTACGGTCGGCAACAGGCACTAAACGTTCTCCGCAACGAACAAACCGCATGCGTTTTCCTTCCCGCAGTGGTGAGCTATATTCATGTTGCGAAATACCGGCACAGATTTTACTGGGGGCATAGTTTGCCACCCCACCAGTGGTGGCCTAACAACCGACAGAACTCGTGTAGTATACTTTTTTTTTTTTTAAATAAAATTGTCTTCGTTCAGTCACCTTCAAATCGAGAAGTTCCCTGACACATGTTGGAACCACCCCGAGTTGAACTGCAACAGAAAGTCTAAAAATTCTAAAAAGATCATAAATGGGTTTACAAAATCTAAACATATAGACGCGGTATAGCATTGCGGATCACAAATCTTCTGCCCCGCTCCCCAAATTCAAAAAAGGCAAACTAGTCCCTGTCCACGCTATGAAGGTACACAGGGAAAGTATAGGTATATTGTTTAACCTCGGCAGTAGACGGGGTGAGTGGTGAACATCACGCCCCGGCCGCTCTATCCCCGGGAAAGATCCCGCTACCCATTGAATAGGAGGCTGGGTGGGTCCCAGAGCCGCTCTGGTCGATTCAGATAAGAGATATCTCTGCCCCTGTCGGGTTTCGAGCCCCGGATCGTCCAACTCGTAGCCTAATCACTATACCGAATACGGTCTCCTGTATCTAATACCCCCTCTCCCCCTCCATTTCCACAGTAAAATTGTAAAGATCTTGCATTACACTCCGTGCTTACGTTCGTAACGTAACGCCCTCATCGCTTTACTGGCCAAAAAAAAAACCCAATGGACAGAGGCTGTGAGGACCCCAAAGCTACTAGCGACGCAATTGTCAAAACAATAAACTTCCAGGTAGGTCGAGATTCCAACCCTCATTCTGCTGCATTCCGGCCTGTATATCAGACCATACATGACCCTCTGAAGACTGATTTACCTTGAATTATACTCGTACGTAAAGATTCACACCGTACAGCGTTGCAAGCACTGACCACCTCCGTTACAAAAAGCCAAGAAGGTAGTTGTGTGCAGGGAACAAACTGACGCTGTTGTGCGACTCAGAAACACAAACACACACACACACAAACACATTTTGTAAGCTGAAAGTAAGGTATATGAATGGGAAACCTTGTAGTTCATATAGTAATCACCAAGCTTTAAAGGGTTAACAGTGGAAATCGATTCACATGTAATTACAGTACCCATCATAAAATCCAAAAAGTAAGAAAAAATGTGGAAGGTAAAATAACACACAAAATTATATCTTTAATTTTCGACTAAATGCACCTACACAAATGAATATATGCACTGTTCACTACATTTCCCCTACATGTTACGGCGCTCACTGCGCCATCCTCAGGGAGAACTCTCATCACTTTTCACACCATCTGCTACTGTAACGTTGTCATGATAACGCAGCAAAGTCCGGCAATGTGGCAGCTGCAAATGCAAGTAGAACATACATCCACAGGGGCAGACAGACATTTGACTTTTACCCAATTCAAGCACTTGGCAGTGACACTAAAGTAACTCACACTACGGATGAAAGACTCTCCATAGAGTAGCACTTTACAGAATCACATACGGTGCTCGCTTTATACTTGTACCAAGAACTGCGTGGGAAAGGAACCAAGTGTTCTAATTAAGAGCTTCCCCCACTTTCGCGACTCTATGAACCTCAACTGCGCATTTAACTAAGAAATTCTACCGCGAAGCGAAAGCATGGTTGGTAATTAAATAAGTCGTTAAAGAAACTTTTTAGCATCTCGTGGTCATAAGAATGTTAATCTGAAGATTTATTTTACGGAATTAACAAAAATCAGTCTTTATCAAGCATCTAGATACAATCTGAAAATCTGCTTCCTTATTGCGAAATACAGAAAAGGTTCCTTGAAATCAGCTGATACTGAACTGGCCCAATAAACTTTGCTGAGATATGCATAATTGTAACATCTTTAAAACAAGGATAATATAAACATATTTATCTCTAATACACATGACCATTATAACGTAGGCTACGAGTTATACAAACTTTCGTACTCTATTCAATTACCAGAGACAGAGGCAGTGTTCACTGAAAGTGACGTAAAACAAGTCGGGTTATATACGCATAGAACAACAGTTCTGGTACATTAGCTTTGATACACCCTATACATATACAAATAGCTAATGCTAGCTCTTGATTCTCTCTCAAAAATAGCATAAACTGATGATGACAAAATATCGGTAATTGCGCGTGTCTTTCGGCTTTCTACAAACACGTCACAACCGATATCGTGTAAACTAAAAATAAATAATTCAGATTACACAGAACAGTTCGTTAGGTCCTGCTGCTAGGCGGAGAAGCAACTATGGCGAGTGAGACTTCCATTGAAAATCACCTGTTCCAAACAACTAAAGCATGTATCTCAAGTAAGCTACGAAACTCTTTCCCAAACACAATTTAATCTGTCATGATACAGAAACTTCTGCTTATGGAAATTTCGAAATACGCATCAGGTAAATTCATATTTTGTATCATCCACGCTGTTGTTCTAAAGACAGGAAACCCGAAACTTCAGCTGTGTGGCACACAAACCCCTTCACACCCGATCACAATAGATGCTTCCAGTATTATTCCCAAATGCATTGGTCGCCAACTGGGAGCTCTACTCTACCGAACCAAAGCAGAAGAGCGCTGGCTTCCACACACACACTAGAACTTTGTTGTTTTGTCATTGTTTGGGGACGGAGCCGTAACCAGCAGACCTGCTTCCACAGCTCCTGACTTTTAGAAACTCACAATCAATGGACAACCAACCCCATGAGATGGGAAGACAGGAACACAGACTTTCCAGATTATGGATCTGTATCATGCCTCACGGAGTCTTATAGTGTTTAAGAGTTCAAACTGTGCACCTACAAGCAGGCTCATGGAGCAATACTGTAGACTACACACAGCACATAGGCGGTGTAACATGCAGCACTAACGGGTACGCGAGAATAAAGTTCTCCCTGTCTACTCCAGGAATACATACAGGAGCAGCAGCGGTGTAGCGCCACTTAACTTCGCAGCTAGACGGAGGTGAGTGGTCAACATCACGCCCCGGAAGCTTTACCCGCGAAGACAGAGTGGGCGGCAAAGCCGGTCTGGACGATATGAAGCAGAGAAAAACATCTTGCCGCTGTCGATATGCAAACCCAGGACCATCCAGCCCGTAGCCCCGTCACTATAACGACAACACAATCCCGGCCCCTTTAAAGGTAACGGTCTGTTCTTAAAATCTAAGGTCGTCTTGGCATCTTCCCGGAGGGACTGATAGAACTACAAAGAACACCATCAGGATAGCCAGTATCCTGCTCACATGAGAACCCAGGACCTCCAAATATAAAGAACAAGCACTAACCATTAGACCACGATGTTCAGTGCCTTGGGCTCTTATTATTAATGGGTGGGATCTTCCATTAGGAAAGGCTGGAGCAGACTATTCCAGTGTTGATTGTAATTCAATTTCGGAGTTACCCCTTGGAGCAGTCGAGATCCCATGTAAAAGTAGGTCAGAATCCATTTTTTCCTGCTCTAATTGAATGGTAATAAATGTCCAGGCAGTCACCCACAATGTCATTAGTCCCACAACAATAAAATTTACTGAATAGATTACAAAAAAAAAAATGGGATCTACATAATGAGAATCAAGTCCTGTCTCTGTGAATTGTGGTGGTTCATACCGCACATAACAGGAACCTGCAGTTCAAACATACCGTAATTCACATTTAACACAGATATACTGGCCCAACTAAGAATCTGCTGCACTTGCTGCATCTCATATACATGCAACTGACATTGCTATGTAGCTGCCGCAGCAATGCACTACATTACTTCATTTCCACGGTTCTCAGACAACGGACCGCCAATGCGTTTCGCGTGGCTCGCATACAAACATTTTCTGCGATAGTGTATCGTTCTGCAAAATAACAACAGTTACCGCCCAAACTAAACATTTAATTTTAATGAAAATATTTAAAAATCACACACCGACACCGTTGTTAAGGGAATTATTGATTTCTCACATTAAAATACAGTATTACACAACACATATACAAGTTTTCCAGATTCAGACTTTCGACTGTCTAAAAAAGCCACCTTTTCTGACAACAGCCGTCCAGTGAAACTTATCCTTGCATGTAGAACCGAGATCTCAATACTCTACAATATTCGTCATAACATTTTATTGACGTAAATATATAAACTATGGACAAAATTACGGAGTACAGACAGGATGTAACGGCAATGCCAATATACATTTTAACCAAGAATATATGCCATAAATTAACGCAAAATTTTGCAAAAATGACCCATTTATATTCCGCAATTTTACCATATTTAGTACATTTGTTTCAAAAAAGTTTTTTGACGAATACTGTAAAGGAATGAGATCTCAATCGCATATGCAAGGAAACAATGCACTTGACGGCTCTTGATAAAGAAGGTCTGATGATGGCTTGTTAACAAAGCTGAAAGTAAAAATCTGGAAAACTTGTGTATGTGTTGTGTAAGAATATTACATTTGAATAAAACACAGCGGGGATGAATCACCTTAAAGTTACTGATTAGGTACAGTAAGTGCAGCAGCTTTCAACAGGTAGCAGGTTAGTAGAAACGTTAATATATTACCACAAAACTCCACCCCGTCGACAAGGAATGATACATCCCGCCCCAGGTGTCGAAACGTCGAGAATTTGCATTAAGACTCTTAGTATTATGAGATGTTACGCCGCGTAGACTGGCAAACAAAGGCGCAGTGCCTTCATGTTCAGGGTCAAACAGTCCACGAAAAGTCACACACTTTTCTAGAGTCCTTAAACCTTGAGAAACACGCTCCTTCTAAAGGTCGGTAGCCAATTACCAGTCGATATGGCGTCACACCAGAACACTTGAACCATCGGAAACGCCGCTGTGAGAAGCTCAAATCTCGTATCCACCTTAATGGGACGTCCCGTTCAAGAAAGCGTTTACACAGAATGAAATATAACAGATGACGTGCAACTTCCAGGCGAACTACGAGTGCCCGTCCGCATGTTCCATCGACCGTAAACTGCGAACGTTACCTCACCGTGAACTATTTATTCAAACAAGTTGCGATGGCCCAGCTTCTAACATCCAGCGGCAAGTAGTGGATCCAAAGCACATATAAGGGGTACAACTTGGGTCCTTGCTGAAAATACGCAAATAAACACGGCCATGTCTTGAATTACTAAGACTTCGGATGACCGTACGTCGCGGCCGAATTGGTCACATCTTGCTTGCATTCGGGAGGTCTCGGGTTCAAACCTAGACACGGGACCTTACTAGCTGGACTAAGGAT
>Ga0123357_10003464_pt1 | contig 18113 bp, 3 predicted proteins | sample TergutEmb28metaG_FD_89873 | JGI IMG/M metagenome (GOLD analysis project Ga0123357, IMG submission 89873) | Embiratermes neotenicus P4 segment gut microbial communities from Petit-Saut dam, French Guiana - Emb289 P4 | ecosystem: Host-associated > Arthropoda: Insects > Digestive system > Gut ... | reverse complement strand
TTTGAAGAGGGAAAAAACGGAGAGTATATACCATGTTTAAAATATTCAGTACCTATATTTGTTGAATAAATATATAAAATGCAACATTTAGAGGTTAGCGGTGCGGTACGACCACTATAGTCGACATCTGCATTATTATTTCCTGAAGACAGACCACTTTCTTCATCCATATGATGCAGTGGGTCAAATAGTAGAATTCATAATGTAGAGAAGAGAAGGAGATTGTTTGGTGACAGATGTGGAGGGAAGGAAAAAAGGAAAATAAAAGAAATATGCTTGATGATAATTGCAAGATTTGAGGTTCCCACATTTGTGTTACTGGAGATTAAAGTCATTGTGGATATTGCACCATGTCTGCTAGAAAGTAGGTGGTGATGTACCCATTTGCTGGTTGTGATGTGACATAACTTGATGTAACGTACCCTCCCAGAGTTTTCCAGTGATATTTGAATGTTGAAATTCTTTTTGTCTTCATTTTGTTTCGAAATATTAATATACATTTCAATCCTCATATTTAAAACTTGGCGCACTGTGAAGGATTTATGTGTGATTATTTTGAAATCTTCTCAGATTTTGACCATTGGTATGAAAACACACGTGTGTGCACACCTTTATAAATATTTATTTTTAAACCAGTGTTCTCGGTATTTTAGAGCAAATGTATATGTATTTTGTTGTTTTGTTGGTATGTCTGCATGGTAAATTGTCATCTGCTCATTCATGCAACTAATGGGTGCAATTCAGTGTTGTTTCATCCATGTCCTTAGGACTGCAAGCGATGTGGTGGTAGTGATAAGAGCATAAAGTGTAGTGAACCCAGTGATATAATAACACAAATATATAATGTTTCATTGAGAAGTTTTATACTTAATGTAAACAGTTTTGTGAGTTAATTAGAATGTCACACAATAGTTCCTGCATCGTGAATGAATGCAAGACTGCAACAGATGCATGTGGAAATACCTTTCACATTCCACATGAGCAAGCAACAGCTATGTTATTAAATACACAATCTTTATTTTGACAGCTGCATTTCCGTACCGGTGTTATTGGTGATTCAAAAATAACTGAGGCTGCAGAAGAGATTATTAGAGAGCTGGACCAACTGACAGGAATTGTAAAAGAGCAGACAGCAAGTTTAGAAGCATGTCTAGCTCAGCTGGATCAGTACCAGCAGGTAGGATAATTGTAGTGCTATGCAACCAGTGAATATCTTTCTTACAGTGAGTCTTATTTCATTGTGTGTATGCATGTGTATGTGTGCACATGCACTGAATGCGTGCAGTTGAGTGAAGTGGATGTCTATGTGTAAATGCAAAAGCTGTACTCGTTTCTGCCTCTTCTACAGCATATCCAAATTGCTGCAATATTTTGTTACTTGTCATGACTGGTATCTTGTATGAACCATTTTTAGTTTTCTTTTCCTGAACAGGATACAGTGTCATATGTGGTCTTACCTTGTGGTAGGTAAAGTAAAGGTGTATCCTCTGGAATTTTTTGTTGATCTGTATAATTGCTGTACTGAATGCTGCAGTGGACTGGTTGGCATTGTTCAATATTTGGGAGAACCTGGTCCCTGGTGCAGGTTTTGGCATAGAAACCACCTAGCCTGACTGAGGTTTTGTGGTTTTCCTTCAGAACCTGCTGGCAAATGCCACGATACACATAACCTTTCCAATCCATTAGTAACTTTACTGCTGTATAGTTAAGGTATATTGAGAGGGTTATTAAGTACACAATAAATTAACATACAGAGTAGGTTATTGTGTTCTTCTTTATTTGCTTGCTTATTAGGAAATTCAGCAACTAAGGCAGCAGATAATTCAAGTCGAGCAGCAGCTTCGTGTTGTCCTCAGCCCCACATATTTGCCTCAAAATCGTGACAAAGCTGTGGAAGAGCAAAATGTGAGTACCATATCAGCATTATTCCATTATATTTTGTTTCGTGGACTATATGGAAAGAGGTCTTACATAGGTATATCCTCCATAAGACGGCTGCAATGTAACATTTACACATCCAAAGTTTAAAATTTATGACAGCTGGAAGGAAATAGTTATGCCATAATCATCACTTGGGATTTTTCTTGTTTGTTTCTACCATTGTACAGTATTTTAAATCTTAGCCATTGGCTGGTCTTGATTTGAAAAGTGAAATGTACAGGGTTGTGGAATGAATAGTATGTGGAATTGAGTTCAGAGTACTTCGTGAACATGATGGAGAAGCTGCATCAGCAGTTGGTTTTATAAAACAGGTGTCAAGATTTTTGATAACATTTCAAACTTTTTAACTTCTTGCAGATGTATATGGGTGTCCTGTGTAGGCAGTAATTATTGAGCCTGCCAACAAATGAACCTTAAAAATACCTGCATCACCAAATGTGAACACATATAAGAACACAGTTCTAGAAATTCATTTTATGTACAGGGTGCAGAAAAACTCCATGCCTAAACTTTGTGAGGTGATAGGAAGGACCAAAACAGATATTTATTGTCAGATAACTATATGTTGGACATGCGTCCTTGCAGTGCCATGGACCATGAAAGTGGGTCTGACTTAGGTTGGAAGTCAAGCAAAACCACTGAAGTACTCGGAAGAAAAGTTGTATTTTGAACCAGTTTAGAGCGGAAGTTCAAATGTACAGCAATTGACTGTGGTTTCTGCTGTGGTTGTGGTTGGTATGTAATTCCTGACACACAATACACACACGTAAGCACCACTTCTCTGCGTGCACACTGTATATTCCCGGCCACTTGCTTGTTGCACTCACTGCGCATCACACCCACACACTGACTGAAATTTTTCCACTAGCCACTTCACTCGCGAGTCTGACTCAGTGTTTATAAGGAGGTGCTGTGTGGGCAATAAACTATTCTATCTAAATGGGTGGGCTAGGCCGCGGTGTCCACCACAACTTCAATACACAGCCGAAACGATGTAGCAGAGATTGGTGTGTGCACTCAAAAATGCCAGGTTGCTGCCTGATATTTGCTGCTGCCTTAATGATATGGGCAATAAGAGCCTCTTCAGAATCAACTGGCAGCTTGTAAATCAGGGCTTTGATGTGGCCCAGTAGGAACAAGTCCATTGGTGTGACATCTGGTGACCTGGGAGCCCATGCCACAGGCCTGCCCTGTCCAAACCAGCAGTCATTGTAAATGGCAGTGATATGTTGATTCTGAAGAGGATCTTATTGCCTGTATCGTTAAAGCAGCAGCAACCTGGCATTTTTGAGTCACACATCAGTCTTTGCTATATAGAGCTCAGGAGCTGTCCGTTTGAACATCTTCTCAAATTTGGTACAAAATAAAACTTTTCTTCGTTATACTTTAGTGGTTTTGCCTAATTTCCAACTTAGGTCAGGCTCACTTTGATGGTCTGTGGCACTGCAAGGATGCAGTTGCTTGACAATAAATTTTTGTTTTGGTCCTTTCTATCACCTCACAAAGTTTGGACATGGAGTTTTCTGCACTCCTGTATTTAAGAAACGAGGAAATGTACTGCATTTTTAAGACATGCTGCATAATCTCTGTTTATTTACCACAAAATTCTGTTCAGTCATAATTTTTTTAATATATGAATAATACATTTTTCATAAACCTTGCACTAAAATTGAAATGCCCACCCTATTCAGCTAAAGTTTAATGACTGTGAGGTAGGGAAACTGAATTGACATTTTATGAGGGAGCATTGTTTTTGTGTCTGTCTGCTTTTTGTTAATTTTGAGATGTTAACAATCATTGCCAGCTTGTCATTCTGTAGTACAAAGTGTCTCTGAAAACCAAGCATTTACTTAATAGAGCTGCATTGATATTCCTGTATGGCCAGTTGAGATAATGAATTCAGAATGTTGTCTGTAACAATTTTTTGAAGTTCCAATGTGACATTAATGCACATAGGGCGTGTTCACTTGAATGTAGTAAACACACTTCAGCTGTTACTACTGACATACTAGATAGTTACAGTGAGCTAAGTAGAAGCTGTGAAGTGGTTATCAGCATATTGCAGTATCTTTCGTAGTGATAACATGTCCTTGTTTGCAGGTGCCTAAGATTATTTCAGACACATTTAGTGTTAACAAATGAAACTGCTTCATATAAACCCCACATATTTGAAGTAGTTGTGTTAAACAAACATGTAAACATAGAGAAAACCTGGAAACATTTTGATGAAGGACTTCTTTGATTATTATATCAGGTGGTGGCTACGTAATCATTTCATCAAGGTGTTTCCACCAGTCCTTCAAACCTTGCAGCTGGATTTCATTTCTGTGTTTTTTCATATCTGCTAAATGCACAACACAACACCACTTTATTTTTGGATCTCTTTCTTTCATAGTTCATACTGATTCTAATTTTTGTAATATTGGTATCTTGGGTTTGCTTTGTTTTCATGTGGAGTTGTTTCTTTGGGATAATGGTTTAATAGAATTTTGTGGCAAATTATATTTATTCTTATTCTCTTCCTTATTACAATTTGTATCATTTACATATTCATTTTCAGTACTGTTGAGTGGCTTTTAAAGCACTTTAGTCCTGTCTGAATTAGTTTTGGGTTTTCTTAGTTTGAATTATTCTGACACATCTCTTTTTGCTGCACTCCTGTTCACTCCCCCATCACTGATGCAGGCATGCCGAGAGAGAGTTCTAGCCTTGCAGATCAAGATCAGTGCTCGTAATGAGCGCATCAAGCTTCTGACACAGCGGGGATCTCCTGACCTGGAGCCCTTAGACTCTTAGCTAAATCCCTCCTCCTGCCTGCTTATTCACCTGCTACTTGTTCATGAACCTGGAAACACGCAAATTGTTGATCGATCGCAGTATACATCTAGTGTTATAGAAACAAGACATAGCATTTCTTGAAAAGTCTTTGACAAGTGGAACAAGAATTGGAAAAAGAATAAAAGTGGTAAGATACTTGGACTGAAATGTGAAACGTGGCCACCAGAATAGAAAGTAGAAAAGTTATACATGACCTTGTATTTTCAACAAAAGCAAACACTTTTGTGTCTGAAATTCTTCAGTGCTTTAAGTGTTACTGATGTATCTATATCTGTATCTATATATACACATGTGTGGACCAACTCTTGGACTTAACTGTTGTTTTGCTGGCCTGGTCACGTTACTGCAGGACCTTCTTCAGAACATGGACTACTACCGGGATCAGATACAAGCCCTGATGGACCAGATCCATCAGGTGGACCCATACATGGTCATCCTTCCAGAGAAAGTAGAGCAGGGGAATGGAAATAGCCAACAGAGTCCTCCCAGTGGCAGTGTTCACATTGCTGATATTTCTGGTGGCAGTGGAAGGCATCATAAGGCTAGTCAGCAGTCTGCAGTGTCAAAGGTTGCAGATCTCTGTGTTCATATGACATCGTCTGCCACTTACGCCGATATTACGGCTGGTCGTTCCAGCCCCTGTCCTTTTGTAGAACAAGTTGAAGAGAAGGATGACAAAATGAAGCATCTTCCTAGAAAGACAGTGATTACTAGAACGGTTATGGAGATCAAAGATAATCCAAAACAAGATAGAAATCCAGAAATGCCCGATGAAACAAAATGCGAAAGTGAAATAAGAAAAGGTGGTGAACCAGAAAGCTTAAAAGTACATGACTTCAGAAATCCAGTAAAGTTTTCTGATAAAGTGCAAGATGTGGGAGTGTCATTAATGAGCTCAACTGTATCACTTCAGTCTGAAGGGGCACAGTCTGTCAGTTCTCAAGGTGCAGGCAGTGTTTCTCAGGTAGAGAAATGTCGACCATCTCGCCATGGCCGATCTCAGCAGAGGAAAGATGCTCAAGAAAGAAAAAATACAGATAAATCACATGCACATATTTCTAAAACACAGAGTGATGCATCAGAAGGTATTTTTATGAAACCTGAAGTCCAGGACATGGAAGTAATTTCATGTGAAGAAGTGCGGTCACAACATCCTGCCACAAGGACTTCAGAACGTGCACAGGTGCATAAAAAACATCACCATATTGTGTTGAAGGAACCTCAGGAAACACTGAAGCCTCAGGTTCTTCGTAGGAGGTCTCCAAGCCCAATGTGGAATCCGGGTTCTACTTCATATGCAGACATACTTCGTGGTCGACAGGTTTCAGATGGACATGAAGAAACAATACCAGTGATGGACCTTAAAGAAGTGAACATGCCAATATTAGAAAACAATGATATTAGTGGAGAGAAGGTACAAGAGTGTTACAGAGGAAAATACCAGTATCAGGAGGAAGAGTGGAGTTTGCCAGAGTCACACAAAACTGTGGCAGGATTTCAGCATACAGAGGACGTTTATGTTTCAGCTGCAGATGAAAACCCTGCACAGAATGCAGAAAACTATAGCATGGATCATACATTAGAGATCAGAGGTGTAGAAGAAAAGGTTGCTTCAATTGAAGAAGTGGACACGGGTGCATTCCTAGAAGAAGAGGTAATAGCACCTGTTCATGAACATGATGTCACTGGTGTAGCAGTGGCTTCAGGTGTGTTTGAGTATGTCCAGCAGCCCACACCCGATGTAGTGGGTTTTATTACTTCAGGTCAGCAACTAATTAATTCAGGTCTGGGAACATACCACAAATCTGCTCACCAGTACATAATGAGTAATGATGGTGATCAGTCTGCAGTTTATCCTGTCACTGCAACACAACAGCCCAGTAACCAGTATGAAACTCTGTCACTGGAGTATGTTCAACCGTCTATTGAATCAGTTGCCTACTCAGCTCCAATTCATCAGGAGTTTACACTACGTGAGTATGATATATCACAGCAGCCTGATCCTGATGTAAGTTCATCTCTGGAAGTAACGCCGGTACATAACACAAGACGTTCCAAGAAAGTCAGATCAGGTCAGCACAGTCAGACTGAAGTGACGACTGTTACTAGTACGTCAGTAGCAGATGAAGAGGTAAAGCCTCTGGTTATACATGGAATTGATAGTGATCATCAGACAGGAAGTACAGGTGGCATACCAACTGAATTGGATAAATGCCAGCTATCGTATGCTCAGATTTTAGCTCAAGGATTGTGTGCAAAACCACTCCAGCCATCCAGTCAGGCAGTGAATATGTACGTAAACAGAAACGATCGACCCCTATCACCACAAACATCTTCCCCAGGAACCAGCTACTGTCAAGAGTGGTCTGCCTCTCCTTCCTGTAATACACCATCTACAGTAAGAGAAGAGGTGGTGAGATGTGCTGTAGCTGATGCTATGACGACTGTTCCAAAATTGGAAGATGGAACTGTTAAGAAAATGAAAGATAAAGTGAAGAAGGAAACTGGTGGTTTAACCCATGTTAGTGGCCCTCCATCAGGTGACCAACAGCAGAAATTTGGAAAGGGCAAGCAGAAGAAAAAGAAGCAAACATTGACTACCAATGTGGAATCTACTGGGAAACGAGGGCCTCCTGAAGAGAATAAAGAAGTAGTTCCAGTTCTCGATGTGCAAGCTACAGCTGCTGCCTACAGTGGAGAGCCCATTATGGTTGTTACATCTAATGTGAAATCTGTAGTTGGCAGCAGCTTGGCTTTGGTCAATGATAGAAACGTTGGATATAAGAAATCAAAGCCATTGTTTGATGGTAGACAACAAAATATACACAGTGAACCTGTTTCACAAATATCCCCACATAATTGTGGACCAGTGGCAACTGAAGGGGACAATGCAACAGGAATGACAATATCAGAACAAGTGCATTTTGTTGATGAAAAACAAGATGGATTAACAGACCAAGAAAAAAAGAAACGACTAAAGAAGAAGAAACTAGGGAAGAATGCTGATGAAGATGAAATAGAGAAGGCTTTAAAAGAGATTGCTGTGATGGAAATGAGCCAAAGCAAACACAAAAATAAGAATATTGAAATACCTCAGGAAGCAAAGGTTAATGGGATGGAACAAGAAAAGGAATGTACAAAATATAAAAAGTTGAAGACTGCTACACATACAGATAATGCAAGTTTGTTAATTCACAAGGCAAAACCTGAGCAATTGGCAGCTGTGGCTGCATCTGCTGAAACTAGCATGGTAATTGAAGGCACAAATAGTCAGGAGTGTAATTCCAGTTTGCAAGATAAACAGGATAAAATTCCAGAAATGTTATGTGATGTGGCCAGTGAACAGAAAAATGTGAACATTGTAATCCCCAAAACTGATCAGTCCAAGAAGAAAAAGAAACGTGGAAAGAAGCTAATAAGCTGTAATGTCCCTGGCAGTAAACATGTGATGGAAGAACCCAAAATACATAGTAGTTGTATGGATTGTGAAACTGATATTATTCAAAGTGGACAAAATGTATTGCTCAAACAGAAATTGGAACTGTTGTCGGACGTTACTGATGCACCTAATTTAGTTGAAGCAGAATCTACAGGCGTGGAAAAAGAAATTTCAGAACATTTTCAGGGAGGAAGTATTTTAGTAGAGGAGAAAAGCAGAACTCCACAGTTTGAATGTGTTGAAATTCCCATCCAGGAGTCATACGTAGCTCCACCAGATCTGTTAGCTGACATACAACATGAAACTGAATTCCTAAAAACCAGTGAAATTGTCTCTGTAGTTGATCATGCAGTTCCCGTAGATAAATATTGTAAGCAGAAGGAAGCAGATATTAGTGTAAAAAAGCAAGAAGGAAAATTGAGAGAAACATCAACTCTTCCTGTAAGTAAAGGCAAAAGAAGCCATAGGAAACGAAAAAATGCTACAGACTTGGCTAAAGAAGAAGTAAGTAACAATGTTGCAACAACATTGTTAGGTGTGGAGTCTCAGACTACAACCGAATATGTTCCTCTGAAAGAAGAGCACAAATTAGCAAGTAAATTTTCATCTGTTAACAAGGAAGATAATTCACAGAAGGTAAAACTTCATGATCAAGCGGAAAAGACGCATGCACCAGAGGTAATGGCCCAGTCACCACGTAAAAGGAAAGGAAGTAGTAAAGGCGCAAAGGTGGGAATATCCAGGCAGTGTGAATCTCCTCACTCACCTAAGCAAGAACCAGTTGGAAATGATTTAATATCAAAACAGGACAGACTTAGAACAGGAGATGACATGACCATTGATGTCATTTCAGTAAAGCAATCAATTGAAGGCACTGAGTTCAGTGGTAAAGAAACATTGCTTAGCACCAAATTAGGTGGAGTCCAAGACAGAGATACAAGCAAGGGGAAGCAAATTTCCAAGAAATCTAGGAAAGGTAAACATAAACCTCTAATAGAAAAAGAACCTTCAGTGGAGCAAACACCTGATGAGACTGAACATGATAAGAATGGTAGACAGGCACTTCTGGATACATCAGACAAATGCGCAGACATGTTAGTAGATGCACGTGAACATTTGGATGTGTTGTTAGAGGAAGTAACCATTACTTCTGGTGTGGGAGTAGGTGATGCTGATATTGGTGATGTGGAAGTGGCAACAACTGAACAAACAAGGAAAGGAAAATCTAAAAAGTCAAAGAAATCAAAATCCACTTTGAAAGACATTGAAGATCTTGGGAAAGACACGGAAACTGCCATTCAAGATATGAGAAGTTCGAAAGGAGTGAAGACTGTTGGGACAGATCTTGAGCAGCAGCCATTGAACAAAGTAAAGAGAAGTTCCAAAGCATCCAAGAAGCATAAAGCAGCTACATGGGAGCAGAACATAAGCATTGCCCATTCAGGGGATGCTGCAGTTGATAGCAATCGAGATAAAAGTCAAGAAGTTGTTAAGGATGGTAGAATTCTTTCTGAAAAAGACCTTATTTCTGAAACAGACAGTGTTTCTGGTTTCAAACAACTTGAACATTCAGTGCATAGGAGCAGGAAAAGCAATAAGAAATCAGAGTGTGGAGGTTCTGTAAATGAACAAAGTAAACTTTTGTCAAATCAGGAATGTGTAAGTGCTGAGCACGATATGCTAATGGTAAAGAGTGAAGAGGACCTACCTTTACCTGATAGGAAGAGTGAGCCTGATGATCAAATCTCTGAATCTTTTGAAAAACAGTTTCCTTGTTCTTCTGGTGACACAGACCAGTGCATGAAATTAGTTGCAGAGACTGAAAATATTCAAGAACAGATTACTGTAGCTACTTTGCCTGCAAAAGAGAATGGACATAATGCAGATACTGTGAAATCAGATGTGTATAGAGATATAGAATATAATTTTGTGCCTGAAACATCTCTACCTGATCAAGAAGTGCCTGATGATTGTACAGAGAATCATCATGAACATGATGAAGAAGGATTCACTTCAACACAAGTACAGCAAGAACTGTCTGTAGTTCAAGATGAGAGATTGGAAACTAGGGTGAATGAAATTATATATAAATTAGAATCTGAACACCATGATAGTGCTGATGAGAATACTGAGAAGCAAAGAGATGACATCAGCTTTATCTCATTGTCAGATAAGGATTTGGATCACAAATCTGAAGAAATATCTGAGCGTCAAGAATACCAGACATCAACTGAAGCTAGTGTGTCTTTGGATAGTATTCTTAAATTTAAAAAGCATGATGTAAAGAAGGAAGCTAGACATACTATGAATGTTCATGAAGTTGAAATGCATGTGAATGTTCCATGTAAAATTGATCATGAGATTGGAGATATTTGTTCTACCCCACCAGTACCGCCATCTTTGCCTGAAAGCAAGAAACATCTCTGTGGAACACCTTTAGTTCCATGTGGATCATCATCATCAAAAGAAAATCTAGACACTATAGTATTAGCACCAAATTGGATGGAAAAATCATCTGCACTGCAGACTGTATCAACTGTAGATAGTTCCGTTTTCAAATGTGTGGGTATTTGTGACTTCCCTGGGCCCTCAGTTGTGGATATGTCCAATATAGTGCAAGACCAAGGTAATAATACATCATTAACTCTGTCTGTGGCTACTTCATCTGACACTCACATTCCATTAGCGTCATTTTCAACTGAAATCGCTGCTGATTCGAGATTGGCACAAGAAACAGTGAACGTACAAGAAGGAAACACTAACATAGAGGTACCTGGAATTCAGACTGCAGGAATTTTTGGGTCAGTGAAGGAAAGAACAAGAAAACCTCGGAAGATCATAGATACACTGACAGTAGAAGAAAAAGCAGCAAAATCAGTAGCAGTTGCTACCCATAGTGCACCAGAAAAGAAGAAAAAAACCCCAAAATCATCTGTACAAGGGCATACTAAAAAAGGAGATGGAAAGGTTAAAATGGCAGAAGAGCCAAAGGATATAGTAGAGGATGAAGAGTACAGGGTGTTGAAAGATAAGATGATGAAGAAGAAGAGACGCCCAAAAATACCAGTTGAATTCACGGGTCCTCAGTTTAAAGTAGAAAATGATGCAGAAGTTGTTACAATATTAAATTTGGATGATGAAGCTGTAAACAAACATAAACTTGATGAGATCACTCATTATAAACCAGAAACTGTATCTCTGGTCACAGAAGTAACTTCCTATGATTTCCATGAAATTGCTCCTGATGTAAGTATTGATAGTAATCTGGCATCAGTGTTTGTACAACCAATATCACCAGTAATTGCAGTGATTAATGAGCAGTCAGGACCAGAAACACCTAATTTGGTAGGTGACAATAGTATTCCAGATTCCAAAATGAAGCCAGTTTTATTAAAAGCATCACCAGTGACAGTATCAGAAGAAAGCTTTGATATGTCATTAAGGGTATGTGATATTCAGTCACTAGAAGAAAAGATGGCAGACATTCCTCAAGAAGTGACACCTTGTTCGTTATGCCCATCAGATGAACTGATTGATGTTGTTACAAGTGCTGTAGGTGAGTCATTGGTGTTTAATGGTGGTGAAGAAGAGGTGGCTGGAAATACTATTTTGCCTGCATCTTCTGCAAGGAACATTGTAACAGATGATGCACTTGTTAAAATTCAAGAGACTGTAATTGCTGCAGCTCGTGATGCACTTTGTGAATCAGAACTTAAGGCTGAAACAGCAGTTCCTGTTGTAGGTCATGTTGCTGAACCAGCTCTGAAAACAGAAGTTATTCCTGATGTAGGAAATGATGTGCTTTCTGACTCTGGATTGAGAACTGAAGCAGTCCTGGTTGTTAAAAGTGATCATCTTTTTGAGCCAGGCCAGAAGGCTGAAGAAATCACTTTATTTGGGAAAGATGTGCCTTCTGAATGTGACCTGAAGACTGAAGAAAGCACCTTAGTTGGGAATTACATGCTTTCTGAACCTGGTCTGAAGGCTGAAGAAGTTACTGTAGTTAAGAATGATTCATTTTCTGAACCTGCCATGAAGACTGAAGAAATCAAAACAATTGAGAATGATGTGCTTTCAGAATCTGGTCTGAACACTGCAGAAATCATTAGAGTTGGGAATGTTGTGGATGCTGAGCCTGATCTAAAGACTGAATCAGTTTCTGCATGTGCAAATAATGTGTGTTCTGAGGCTGGTCTGAAGAGTGAAGATATCACAGCAGTTGCAAATTATGTGCTTTCTGATCCAGATCTGAATATTGAATCAATTTCAGCAGTTGCAGGCAATGTCTGCCAAGGCCTAAAGACTGAAACAGTGACAACCATAGCAAGTGGTGTGCTCTCTGAGCCTTGCCTGAGGACTGAAATAATTACAACAGTAACAAGTGACGTGCTTTCTGAGCCGTGTCTGAAGACTCCAACTATCACAACAGTTGCAAGTGATCCGTGTACTGAATCTGGCCTGAAGATTGAAACAGTCCCAGTAGTAGCAGGTGATGTGCTTTCTGAACTTCGTTCAAGGACTGAAGCAGTTGCTATATTTGTGAATGATTTATCATCTGAAATTGGTCCAGTGACTGAAACAATCACTTCAGCTGCAAATGATGTGCTTGCTGAACTTGGTGTGATGACGGAAACAGCCATTGCAATTGTGAATGATGAGTTCACTGAATCTGGCCCAGTAACTGAAACAGTGAATGAGGTTTCAGACATGGTGGTTTCTGCACCTAGTGTGATGACTGTTCCTGCCACCATAGTTGTGAATGATGAGTTTTATGAACCTGGTCTGATGACTGAGTCAGTCACTGCATTTGCAGATCATATGAATTCTGAACACATGCCGATGACGGAATTATTTGCTATGGTTGTGAATGATGTGATTTCTGAATCTGGCTTGAAAACTGAAACTACTCCTGCAGTAAAGCCTGTTGTGCAAACAGTTGAATCCATTTCTGACATCTGTGATGCCCCAGTTCAGTCTGTAACTTACCCATGTTCCAAAGAGATTGCATATGCTTGCTTAGATGATTTAGAATTAGCAGCACTTGAAAATGATGAGTCTGTGCGTGTGGAGGGGGCTAATACTGAAATAAAGATGCCAGAAACTGTTGTGCAGAAACCATCTTCACCCAAGGAGGAGGTGGTAGAAAAATTAGAAGTTTCAGTTGCAGATTGCACTACAATGGATGTTCATCATAATCCTTTTATGGCTGAGCTCATTGTACAGGAGGTCAAGCCAAGTTATTATCTATACCGGGATGCTGAAATGTATTGGCAAGAAAAAGTGGCACAGGAAGGGTTCAGAGTTTCTTCTCTTCCTTCAAGAAGTCAGAAAAAACAAGGATTGAAGAGTGCATTGGAGAAGCCAGTAGAGTATATACAAGAACTTCCTGCTGTAAGTACCAAGCAGCACAAGTTTGAGGCACCATTGAATGAAAGCCCTAGAAATAAGCATGTTTTTGAAGTCCAGGCTTATGACATTCGTATATTACTGGATGCTGAAAAAAGGTGGCATGAATTTAAGAAGCACATGTTACTGGGAGATCATACAGTGATTTTAGAGAAACCAGAAAGTTCCCATCTGCATGCAGAGACCGACATTACAGAACGTTTTGTGGATAGACAAGTAATCAGTGGTGACAGTCTTATAGACAGCGTAAAAGAAGCATCCTTACCTGAACCTTGTGCTAGCATTTCCACAAAGTTTGAAGAAGCAGAGATTATAGGAAGTGATTCCACATTTGGTGGCAGCAGAAAAGCATTATCCTCTGACATTATTGCAGAAGTTACGGCTATTAGTGAAGAGGAGTTAACTGATGCACAGTCCTCACTAGAATTACAAGAACATGCGGCATTGGTTGAGGATGGTTCCACACAGCTGAACTTTCTTGATAGAGAAAAATCAGAGTTGAAGCTTGATGAAACTGTTGGCCTTTCATTCGCACCTGTACCCGGGAAAGACAAAACAGAAATACTTCATAATTTATATAAGGAAGATGTTTGGTTAGAATCATACAAATTTCTTGATGCTGAAAAAGAATGGAACAAAATTCAAAGTAAAGTTTTGCCAAAGGAATTGCTATGTGAAGAGGATATAGCAAGTATGCAAACAGCTGTGGTGAAATCTCAGGGATTAGTGAGAAATGGCAACACTTCCAATGAAGAAATTCTCAAACAGCAGCAGCATCAGATAGAGGTAATGGCCATCGGTACCTGTGATACAGCAAAACTTGAGGGGTCAGAGGGCAATGTCCCCTCATCACAAGATGTCTCTCTGGACCCAGAAATGAAATCATTTTGTGAACAATCTAAACATTCAACAGATGATATCTGTCCATCACAAATTGTGTCTCAGGACCAAGTACCGATGTTTTCAAGTTCTGAACTGAGTAAAGACTCAACAGACACTGTTTCTACATCAGAGGGTGCCTCTCAGGAATCACAGCTAAAGCCAGGTTCTAATCTGACTGAAGATGGAATGCAGTTTGTTTTACACCAAGGTTACAGAGCAGAAGCATGTTACTGTCCGTACGATGTACATAAGATTCATGATGCAGAGAGACAGCATCAGGAGCAAATAACAGGGTTGAAAAAAGGTGCTCAGGATAGTACTCATATAAAGAAAAAAGAGAAAGTAAGTGGGGAAGTGCCAAGAAGTCACTGCATGGAATATTCTTACTGTCATTATGATGTATTTGCACTTCGTGATGCAGAGAGGCAACACAAAGAACAGCTGGCTCTGTCACAACGTGTAGACACCAAAACTAATGAATTGATGAATGTAACACCAGTGCTGGCAAGTAATTTTGAAAAACCTGATGTTGCAATGCGAGGTTTCAAAAAGCAAGAAGTAGTTGCATTGCAGACTGAATCAGCAGATGGAAGTTTGAGGACTTGGGCCACAGTAGTAGCATCTAAGAAGCCCTCTTCTCTCCAGGAAACAGACTGTGAAGGAAAACTACTGGACATAGTTTTGAAAAAACATTCTGTTAGTAAGGTAGGTGATTTGCAAGAGCCCCCACAACTCTCATTGAATATATGTGTTGAAGAACCTGAAGGAAAAGATACAAATGTTCCCGTGGTTGAAGTTGATCCTGAGGGATTCATGGAATTTGTGCCAAAGAGGGAACTGAGAAAGCGTAAATCACGATCTCGGTCCAGAAGTCATTGCAAGGATAATGTAGCACTTCCTGAGAAATCAGAAGAAGTAAGTGTTAGTGATGTTCAAACAACAGAAACTGATTCTGTAAGAAAGCAAATTATGAGTCCATTTACATCCAAGTCTTCACAAGATTTTCCTGAACATTATGCATTTGGTACTGAAAATAAAGTGATAGGTAGTGATGTTGAGTATTACACTGCTAGAGAGGATGAGACAAGCTCTAATATGACACAGTCAGGTCCTGGTAAGGAGGTGCATACATCATTCAAGAAGTGTGAAAAGGCTGAAGTTGAGATGGTAACAAAGAGTTACCAGAGTTCCGGAAAGCCTCCAACACAAAAAATACCTCTTGATCTTAATGGGAGGCAAACACTTTCTGATGAGCAAGAGGTGGAAGGCATTGTGCAAATAAGGAAAGAACTTGTTCAGCATTATTTATTATTAGATGGAGCATTCTGGCCAGACAAATGCTGGTGTCATGATGCTGAATGTGAATGGGAAGAAGTAATAGCTCAGTGTCAGAAGAAACCTTTGTCAACCATGTCATCCTTTGAGATAAAGTTGGATAGGACACGTGATCACAGAGATGATTCTGATGATGGAAGTAGTGGACATAGTTCTCCAGGGCCACATAACCCAAGAAGAGGAGGTGAAGGTGGAAGAGGACTAGGTGAATCAGGTGATACAACAGAACATCTGAGTGCTGATCTGCCTGGTGGGATTTGCAGCTGGCCGGATGAGAGCACTTACCTGTCTGGCTTTGCTGTACTAGGCAGCCATACTTTTATGCAAAATGCACCTGAAGATGAAAGATTTTTAGCAGCTGAGGAGGAACACGCATCCTACCTGGCACACAGAGTAGCTGAAGAAGTCTTTACTGATTTGGTTGATGAACAAGAATCTGAGTTCCCCATCTATCCTCCCTCCTCTACATCTCACGAGGTCCAGCCCAGTTGCAGGAGTGATGACAGCACCTCCATCTTCGTGGTACAGATGAAGGTCGGAGATCTCAGAAACCCCCCTATTCTCCATGTGTTATGTGTTTCTGCGTGCTTGACCCCATACTCCAGCTCTGGAATGCTCTATCCATTTATTGCAAGTGGTTCTTTTGGTATGGGATATTACTCTACCTGATGGTACTGTTGATTTTTGCTGGTAGCAGAGTTCACTAATCACTAATGCTGCTTGTTGATGTTTTACCTGTTTTAATGGCCATGTGAGAACACTTTGTTGGACACAATATACCTCATTCTAGAGCTTAGTGTGTTACTAATGTTGTAGGACAAAGTGACCTAATGTTTCTTTTACTGTTTGACATGGTTAGTATCCCACATACACTGAGTATTAGGTAAGGTATCAGATTAAGAAAATTCAAAACTGTTTTGGTATGACTTTGTATATATTAAAGACTTTGCTACAAAATAAAATTAAATATGTCACTTTCATGGAATAAATGTTTGGATGAGATATGTTGACTTCCGTGTATGTCTGAATTTTGTGTTTGCTCATGTGTGATGTACTAGTTACAAGATTTTGTCAGGATAGCGTAGTTGGTTCATTGACTTTGTAGCTTTTGAAACACCATTTGCTGTTGTATATAGTGAGTGAGCTCGCATATTGTATTGTTTTCTTGCCCCCATAGCTAGCAATAAGAGCTAACATAGCATGTTCCAAATAATGGCGTCAACTTGAAATACTGCTGCTATGGAATGCTTTGGGATTTGTCTTACGGGTATTTCTCCTGCTGAGTGTCTGCTTTACATGATCTGTGAAGTGATGCATATGTAGCATGTGTTTTAACTGTCATTTTTTTTTTGCAGCATGACATGTATTTGTACAATGTAATAAGATTCTGCCCCTTAAATTTCTCCGAAGTGACATTATTTTGCTTATTTAATTGACGTGTGTTCATTTTTATTTAAGATGTCTTGCATATCACCACCATATCTGTTATTACAACAATCACCATATCTGGCATTACAACAGACAGACAGTTATCACAATAACAGTTCCATTTCAACATGCTTTGTCAGTTTATTTACTTCCTGTATCAGACTGTATGTACTGATAGATCTGCCATCAACTATGTGTTCAGCTCATGGGAGTCATCATTCTAAGGTCATCCCTTAACACACTGCTCCTTCAGTTAGCTGTATGTATTACAACATCACTATCACAGTAAAATCACTTCATATAGTAATTACATTTTTTTAAATTTCTTAATATAGGCTACTTAGTAACAGTATTCATCTTTGTAATTTGCAGGTTGTGGAGTGTTTTAAAAATCTAGTTACCCAAAATAAAAATAAACATAAAATGATTATAAAACATTAATTTAACACATGATTTCATAATATAACCCCTTCCAGTGAAGAACTGCATAGTTGTAAGTGGGTATCTGGGTCTGACTCACATGAGCCAAAGTGAAGTTGATTATGAATCGGCCTCTGTATACAGTGAGATGCGGTAAATCAATCAACTGAAAAGGCTGTGTTGAAAGGGAATTATCGTTGTGGTAATTATAGTTATACAGCATGGCGGAATGCAACAGATAAAAGTGACTATGACGACGACGACGACGACAACAACAACAACAACAACAACAACAACAACAACAACAACAATAACAACAACAACAAATGTACTTGTTAGACAGCAGCCTGTAGTTTTTTTGTACAGGTTTATAGTGACATGTATAGTATAGTTTTTGATAAGACCTATTACACTGTCTTGACTG
>Ga0123357_10003463_pt1 | contig 18114 bp, 10 predicted proteins | sample TergutEmb28metaG_FD_89873 | JGI IMG/M metagenome (GOLD analysis project Ga0123357, IMG submission 89873) | Embiratermes neotenicus P4 segment gut microbial communities from Petit-Saut dam, French Guiana - Emb289 P4 | ecosystem: Host-associated > Arthropoda: Insects > Digestive system > Gut ... | reverse complement strand
TTGTTGTTGTTGTTGTTGTTGTTGTTGGAGTTTGCGAATGAAGCTTTTCACTTGTAGTAAGTTAGGGGAAAATCATTATCTCACTGAACTGCCAGGAATTACCCATAATTATTTGTACGGGCAAATTTATGCATCCTGTTTATCTTCGATTTCAAACCATCCTTCTCGAATAAAGGCAGAAACTGAACTGAAATGTAACACTGGCATTTGAGAAAATTTAGCATTGGCATTTTATCATATACAAACAGTTGATACTTAGCCCCTTTTAGCAGTAATATGTATTGCGACAGTCCAAATAAAGTGTTTGTGTTATGGCTACAGGATCACAAAGTGTAAAGTATATCACTCAGTGATTTAGTTTGTTTTTTTGTAACGAGTGGGATACACAGCAAGAAAATTCTTATACAAAGCACGCCTTCAGGAAGAGACATACTGTAACTTGCATGTGGTCCAACTTCTGGATGAACGAAATGCAATCCACTGCTAAACGTCTCTTGAGAAGGAAGTGAGTCAGTTGCTTAGCATAAAAACAAACAGACAAGGGTTCGAAGATTTACAGGGTGCCTATAAACTGCTATTCATGACGTGCATACGTACATAATTGGGTAAAGTGGCCGGAGCACGAATCAGACCACAAAACATTATATAATGTGGAGATAACATGTGGGGCTATAATTCTAAGCCTGTACATGACTGTGCTGAGCATTTAAATGGCCGCAGTGCACCCATTTGGTGCTTTCGTAGGATGCCAATTTAAAAGGATCAAGTGCGTTCATCGGATAAAGGTTAATAATGATAAATATTTTCCTGCAAGCTATACGTGCTGCTAGATATAAAAGGTGTTAGAATGGTTATATGTGTGATTCACACATACTCATTTTCAAGTATAAAATTGGGTACGGTTTCCTACATGTTTCATACATTACATTTATATGTAGGAAGGACATTATTCAAAGGCTGAGCAAATAATGAAAGGTACAGCAGAATGGCAATGGATGGAAGATGTGGGATACAGCAGAAGTCCATTATCATCTCTGGTATGATCTTGGACCCATGCAAATTCTCTGGACAGTATAGTCTGTAAGTGGGATGCTGTGCCACATGGAAAAAACCTTGACATGACATGACAAGATATGAGGTTCTGTAACTGGTCTGTGTGCTTGTTGATTGATGTTTTATTTTGTTGAAAAGTAATTATAACTCCTCCATTTGGTGACAGGATGTTACAGAATGTGAAGAGGTTTAATTAGTAGAGAGTTTCAGTAAAAAAATCTATTGACAACTCATAGGGCCTAACCAGATTCTGTACAGAAATACTTTATCACATAAGTCTGGCAGGGGTGATGTTCTTGCATAATTGACTTGATAAGCTGTAATGTAAATCACACACACACATTTTGAAATATTTTGAGAAGATGCATGTGAAAGATGTGATAAAGTCAGAAATGTTGAAATCTCACTCTGTGATATATGCTGCCATTGGTCATATATTGAGAATTGTGCCAAATTAACCATGCATGTCTTTAATAGATAATCTGGCTTTTTTCAGCTACATTGCAAGTTCCGAAATCTCCACGTACTCCGACGATAACTCGTCCTATGTGCCATGCTATAAAACATCGATTTACAAGGACTTTCAATGTGATAGCCACTTGTGACTTCTGTGATAAGCAGATTTTTATTGGTACAGGTAAGTGAACAGTTTTGCTTTGTTTATTCAGTCTTTGTTCCTTTCACACACAAACACATCACTCCACAGTATGCTGAGGAGAATGTTTGGACCTGAGAGGGAGAAACTAACTGCAGACTAGAGATAAGTTTATTATTACAATTTTTATAATTTGTAATTTTAGCTAAATATTGAGATTATTTACATCTACGAACTTGTGGCATAGTTCGAAAGATAGTACCTGATTAACTGTGTGGAGCAGAGTAGAGTCCTCTGTGGGAAAATGACAAAGTGGAACCTCCTTATACTGTGCCACAATCTAGAATGGATGTGGATGTACCACAGGTATAAATGACCTGCACTTGCACATGTGAATGCATGAGAAAACACCCCTAGAAATTAATTTTAAATGTGTAGACATGAAGGAAATATACCACATTTTTATGACATGTTGTGTAATATCTGTTTCATTTTCCGCAAAATGCCATTTATTTAATAATTTTATCTTTTTCTGTTCACCTAATACTTTTTTTCATAAATAGTGCCATGAAATTTGAAAACAAACCCAATCTTTTAAAGGTTCATTAACTGCTTGCATGGATGTACCAGGCTTAGTGAGAATATTATACAAAATCTCCTTCCTAAGTGAATCATAGGCTTTCTTGAAGTTTATAAATAAGTCTTATACTGCTGCATTGTATTCTCGTATGTTCTCAAGTGTCTGACAAATGCAAAAAACCTGATTGTTCCTTTTATGAATAAATCTTTAATTATATGTATTAAATTATTTACTAATTTGATTCCTATTATTGTTAATATTTCAGGTTTGAAATGCAAAGAATGTAAGTATAAATGCCACCGTGATTGTGAATGTAAAGTTCCACCATCATGTGGGCTGCCAAGAGAGCTGGTTGATGAGTTTCGTAAAACGTTGCAGCAACCAGATGGTAAAAGATAAATCCTAGTGTTTGTGTGTGTGTGTTTTTTATAGTAAGCATGATAATGTGGTAACATATATAATATACAACTCATTCCTTTTAATGCTTCCTTATGTTCTGGAGTGTTGAGTTTTTACATTAATCCTTTGAAGTGTATACTCATACATTTATATGCAAGTGAAAGACATCCATTTAAATCTCTTGGGTGTGGTAGGGCTGCCACCCAGCTGTGTCATTCTGGGCCTGTGTGTGGTCTGTTAATGCAGTCTGTTTGGTGCAGAATTACATATGCATTAATTGGTATTCTTGAGGCAGAATTGAATGTGTGTGTGTTGGTCACACTCTCAGAACTACAAGTAACTTCGCTTTGCATGCCGGTCTTTCAGTTATAAACTTACTCTGTGTTTCTGTAATTGTGCTGTCAGTTACATATACAGGCATTCTCTGCTGTATAACACACTTCATTTAGTGCTGTTTCTCTACAGCAGTCCTGCCAGTTGCTGTTTTTTGGTGCCTTTTTGCTGAAATGTTACACAGTTGAAATATTTTGTGAGCACTTGCATTGTGTATACCACAACCACTGTGCATTAAGTGACGGCTGAACACAGCCATTTGGCATTAGCTTTTAGAAGCTTGTTGAGTTGAGTGGGGGGATGACCATGTTTTGCAAGGAAGCATCTGTGAGAAATCACAGAAGCACAGAGCCGTAATCTTGTTCTGTGCTCTAAATGGTACAGTGTGGTATAAGTTGCATCTTATCTTGTGTAGTTAGTGCACTGGCTTATTTTCATTTGGGCTTTGCTGTAATTATTCATAATGAGTCTAAAGCACGAAAACACATGTTAAAATGCCTCCGTGACATTGCATAAGAAAAGCTTCTTATTAGCAGTGAAGCTGGACTGTCAGTAGATGTATTGAAGCAGGAGAACATCAGCTGGATATCTGTAAAGCGTTAGATGTAACAGGGTGGACACTAGAATCTATTTTGAAAAATAGAGACAAAATCAAGGAATGTGGAAAGATGGCAACATCTTGTAGGGCATTGAAATTAAATAATACTGTTTGTCCATTTTATGATGAATCTGATTTCAGCACTGAAATATATCTGATGTTGGAAATTAGATTACTATTGCAGCATAAGCTGAGAACACAGTTAGGTCTGTGGAATTAATTCTTATGGAAAAAGACCACTCACTTAGTGCTGTATTTTTCTGGAACCAATTAAGAGAGCTAGGTGAGGGATGTCTGTGTAGTGTCTTAGAACTGTTGTGTCCACAGCTAATTTAACTATTTTCACCATTGTGCTTTGCATACCAGAGAGTAAAGGTATGCATGATTGATGATACAATGTTCATAACAATATTAGTACTCTTGACATTGTGTTAATTGAACAGTTTCCGTATCTTCCTTACAGTATTTTTGCCAAACCACTCTCCAAGCTTGGGTAGGTCCTCACCAAGTCATACATCAAACTTATTTCCTAGTGTTCGGAGGAATGCAAAGCGACAGCCTTGCATCAATGTAACACAGTCCTCAGTAAGTTTTTTTCCATAAAAGACGTTAAGTAAATTCTTTTCATTGTATACTGTATTTTGCTGATTAGATTGGTACATGTACTTCATACAGATGTAAATATTAAGGTTTTTATTATTAATTAGTTTGTGAGACTGATTAATCCTAATATGGTGTGAATGACTGAAAATGCTCCAGTGAAATTTGTTGCTTTGGGCCTCTGTGTTCAAGTGTTTGTGATTTCTTTCTGTATTCTAGTCATGTCTGTTTGATGATTACAGAGTTTCTTGATCATGACCCTGTAGGGTCAAAACATGTTGCTGTAAAATTACTGCAGTAAGGTGGTGTTAATAGTTAATGCTTCTTAACTATATGAAAATTCAAGAGGAAGTAGAACTTTAAAAAGAGTTTCTTGATGTTCAGTGTGTTGTACCTTATATGGAATGAATGTTTCTTGCATTGTAGTTTACAAAAATAACTTTGTATATGTCTGTGTCTTTGTCTCTCTCTGTCTGTCTTCATGTCTTCCATCAATAACTGACAGTAGCCAAGTCTGCTTTTTGTACCTAAGATATGCTTATTATTATATAATTGTTAATTCCTATTTATTCTGACTTTAGTATGAAATTGGGAACAACTGAAGTAACATTGCTAACAATTTGTGTATAAGATAACCTGTTTTCTTTTACACAGCAGGGCCCAGATTCCAGTTCCAACAATTCCAGTTGCAACAACTCTACTCCCTCTAGCCCAGCACTTGTCATGACCACCCACACACCTCATTCCACTACAAAGCAACAGTTCCATTTTCCAGGCAAGAACTATTTATTTTTATTGGCAGAGAATGTGTTTTTTTTTTTTAACTGAATGACATATATGACATAACATGCATGAGGAGTACTTTTCTTTTTATTTCTGTGTGCCAACATTTTGCGGCAAAGTAAGGCCGAAAAGACGAATAGAGGGCCAGAATGTTACGTGTGTCTCTAATTGTCAGTATATTTACTTAAATCTGTAGTGACTTTAATACACAATAATATCACCCAAGTTGTACTCAGTATGTAGAATCCTAGAATGTGAAAGCATTTTGTCTGCTCCTTCCAGAGCTATGTCTAATGAGTTGTTATTAATAGTGTCTCTTGCCCTGTGACCAGCTTCAGACTTTGCACAACTCGAGAAGCATGGTCATTTCCCTACTAAACTTGATGAGCTGCTAATGCCAACTAACCACACTGAGCCATTAGTTAATGCATGGTGGTGGCAGTAAACACAAACACAAGCATTCAGAGAGTAGTTCAGGAACAAACTATATATATGCAAAGTATTTAAAAAAAAAACGCAGCTTACAAGGGAGCTGTAGCAAAACAGGACTAAATGAAGTGTGCTGTAGCAGGGGTTTGTGTGTGTGCATGTGAACACACACACACACAGTGGGATAAGGCATATCATAAGAGTATCTTAAAATTTTTCCAGATGTGAGCCATAAACAAGATGGAGTTACTCTAGAGACCCATCCACTGATGGCATCACCTGCTCTTGAAGATATGATTGAAACTCACAAATCAAATGATAGTGACAGGACAGTTTCTATATCTGGCTCAGGGAGCATCAGTACAGATTCAGAACGTACTCCTGTGAGGGTGGATTCTCAAGAGAGCCAGGTATCTGACGGGGAAGTTGGGGATAGGCCTTGGCCTAGACAAAACAGCGTAAGTTCTAAATTTCTTCAAATAAAATTAGTTTCATGAATGAGTTGTATTACTGTTCTAAAAAATTAATTTCCTAAGCTCTCTGCTTAAGTTTTTGTAGCTATTCCACCTCTTTGAATGTGTAGTTCTTTTCTAAGCATTGCTGGAGAGTTCTTGTCTGTGACACATACACATTGGTGTTATGTTGCTGTGAAAATGTAACTTTCTGAGATGTTAGTATAATTTGCTGAAATGGCAGATATCAGGAATGTCATTGTAAGAAAGTATGGTTTAGCATTTTAAAGTGATGCCAGTCAATTGATGCAGTTCTACAACAGTCTTAGCTGCAAAATATTGTCAGCTGCTATTAGTGTTAAATCAGTAGCTCTTCCCTTCTCCTCCAGGAGGGATGTGGTTAATATATTAATGTATTAATTAATAATTTTAAGGAAAATGCAAAATAGAAATGCAGATATTATCGTAATGAACATGGTAGATATTGCCGGATGTTTATTTTAAATGGTGATATTTTGTTACAGGCAGTGGAGTTTGTTACTATGCCATCTGATTGAGACACAGTATTGAGGCATTATTTATTTTTATTTTATCTTATTTATCTTTCTTCTGCCTTCTCATATGTAATTTAGATAGCTGCTAAGTGCTCTTAATTTATACATTATATCTTTGCTGTGACATTACTGTTAATGCATTTTTTACAGCTGTCTATGAGAGAATGGGATATACCATTTGATGAGCTGAAAATTGGAGAGCCCATTGGAACCGGTCGATTTGGCACAGTGTACAGAGGAAACTGGCATGGGGATGTTGCCATCAAAGTTCTCAACATGGATTATCTGGATGATGAAAAAACACTTGAAGCATTTAAATTAGAGGTTGGTGTTTTAATACCTTAAATGTGGTTTGTAAACTTCATACCTATTTTACAAGGGGGTGCTGTTAAATCCTTAGCCTGACCTCCTTCCCGATGTTGTAGGACGGAATTGATAGTGTCGTTGAAAAGAGAGGTCTGTTCGTGTGCCGAATTGCAAGTCTTTCTTTGTTACAGAGGCTGAAAGGAAGCATGTCAGGCGACGCGCGCGATTTCAACAACATGGAGATGCACGCTATCATCAAGTTTTGTTTCCTGCAAGGCAAGGTGCCGAAGGAAATTCACGCCATTCTGACAGAAACATTAGGGGAACATGCACTGTCATAACTCACTGTCAAAAATTGATGGTGATTTTTCCACCTGTGATGCGCCTTGGATGACCCAAAACAGTGACCACCCTGTAGGATTATTGATCAAATTCCCAAGCTAATCTTGGAAGACCGCTGGATTTCAGCTAAATCAGTAGCTAAGCAACTGGGCATCTCATGTGAGCAGGTTGAGTCCATCATTCATGAAGATTTGGACATGCGGAAGCTCTCCGTAAAGTGGGTTCCAAAACGCCTAACACGGATCAAAAACGTCAAAGGTGCCAGTCGTTTGAGCAACTTTGGAATTTTTTCGACGTGATCCATATGATTTTCTGTTGCGATTGGTGACCATGGACGTAACCTGGTTATATCACTATGACCCAGAGACAAAGCAACAATCAGTGGAGTGGGAGTGGCAGCATAGCTGCTCACCCCGCTCCAAAATATTCCAAGTGCAAAAATCCGCTGGAAAAGTTTTTGCCTCGATTTTTTGGGATCAGGATGGCATCCTCTTCATTGATTATCTTCCAAAGGGCCAAACTATCAACGCGGAGTATTACTCATATCTTCTGGTGCAATTGAAGGACATTTTGAAGGAAACACACCGCAGGAAGGTCACCAAGGGGGGTCTTGTTCTTGCATGACAATGCCCTGGCTCACCTGGCACTTGCAACCAAGAAGAAACTGGCCTATCTGGGCTTACCGTGTCTTCATCACCCTCCCTATTCTCAGGATCTGGCCCTATCGGACTACCACCTGTTCCCTGGACTGAAAAAACAATTGAAAGGTCACCATATTTCATCCGACACGGAGGTCATTTGTAATTGTTGTAATTGATATAATTGCATTTTGCATACACAAAATTAAGTAGTGTGTCAGTGAATTGACAGTTAACCTTCACGTTTGGTGTTTTAATAATCCAGTCAGCAAGAGTAAATGGGAGCTTAGAATTGTGCACAATTTTAAGCCTTGATAATTTCAGTGTAAACACTATCTTAATAAATGGTTTTGCTAAGAATATTGTGATTGAATGGATTTAATTTGTTTTATTAAATAATTTTGTACTCATATGTGCTGTGTTAAATGGTTGTACTGATGCGAGTGTATATTCTGCCTGCAGGTTGCAACATTTCGTAAAACTCGCCATGAAAATTTGGTGCTGTTCATGGGTGCCTGTATGAAACTGCCAAGACTTGCTATTGTCACCAGCATGTGCAAAGGCATGACTCTCTACACTCACATCCATTTATGCAAAGACAAGTTCACCATGAATAAAACTACAATAGTTGCACAGCAGATTTCTCAGGCAAGTTTACAGTCCATACCATGGCTTTTAAAAAACTGAAAACTGACTAATATGATGATGACAAGGACATTGTTCCTCGTGTGTATTCTAGTAATCTGATACCTCAGGGGTAAACAGTTTGAAGTACTTTATGTGTATTGTGAGGGACTGAACAAGTATTGTGATGTTTGATTTCTGATTCAGCTGATGTGACTCACTTTGCCAGTCAAGATGACAGATCCTTATGTTAGGCATTGCCATCTCTCTCCCACCACCCCTATTTCTACCATTTGGTTGGGACACAATAATCCACATGCCTTATGGGAAGTGACTACTATTTACAGCATAAATACAAGTTCACTGAATGAATTTGATAGGAATCTATGTCCTTACTGTTTGTTTGGGTTCCCACCATTACGTTGATCACACTTCTACATGCATTTCATTTCCCAGTATATTCTGCCTTGGATAGGAGAATGGCTTAACCTTATCGTATAGGCATTTAATTCAGTCTTTGTGCCTGGGGAACAGAGTTCCTCTGTGATGGCCCGTTAAAATCCTTTGTGCATGTTTCACAATAAACATTCGTATCTTATCAACCAAAAGTGACAAAATAGTGAAACAATCTGCATTGTGTTGGGAATAAATCAGAGAAATTTCAGTTAAAAAAATTAATTTGAAATGTTTAGTGCCTAAATGCAGATAGTTAATTTAAAAAATTTAATAATTCTCAATTTATTTTACTTACATTTCTGTTTCGGGCCCCCCATTTGCATACCAAATTCCTGCCTCAGAATTTTTGGAATTGCGACTTGGCATGGTAGTGTCAAAAACACCATCTTACTACACACACATCATTCTTCCACTATACTTCACTAACAACTTTTCTCTTCACACCACTCACAGTTCACATGCAACAGTTTGGCCATGTCACTGTCATGGACTGAGACAGACCAACCTTTGTTGAGTGCTGTTCGTGTGTACCAACTTGTTTCATCGTTTGCAGGATATCATTCACGAGGAGAATCAAGAATCTCTATGTGAAGTTTAATAAACTGTCATATACATGCATCTGGTCTTGTCACATGGTTTGTAAATTTTGTGTTTCGTGTTTCTTGGGTATGTATTGTCGGAAAATGTCCATTTCTTTGAACAAAACAATAACTTCGTCTATAGCCAGATGTTTAGAAGGGCTGTAAAATTTTGAAAAGTCTTGTTTAGAATTTCAAACAGATTTCGCATCTTCCTTAACCTGTCAGAATTTTCATCTGTCATGTCAGGCTCATTAATGTTGTCTGTGAAGTGTAGTAATCGTATGTGAAGGTATCTCTCCCTTTTCATAGCACTACTGTAGTGACGTGTGTGGAATTGGTTCGTTATTTGCCCAGTAGTCTGTTAGTATGTCCTGTATGCAATGTCCCATTTGTATTGTTATTGCAAAAAACACAAGCATTTCGACCTCAGTCATATCAGGGAGGGGTGAAGGTCCATCATCAATTCTGTGAAAGTGGCCTTGGTAGTATCTCTTAGTCTCCATGACCAGCAGTGTGATAATTTCCACAAAATATAGCAGGAAAACGCTAAGTGGACTGGAGCTGTTATTTTATATGTGGCACTTCATTGCCTTTTTGCTGCCTGGGGCCCCCTCTAAAGCATGTACTACACTTCTGTGAGGCCAGAGAGCCGTTTCCACTGCAAAGTGGATGGTCTTTGGATCTCTTGACATGGCCCACTCTGAAAAATTTTCTTTTCATCAGAGGCATATGAAGAAAGCGAACTGCTGTACACATGACCTCTGGTTTTTGGTCAGTCTGGCTGCAGGTGTGACACCCCTGGCTTGTTTTCAAAACCTCCCTTGTCGTCATGGTTATTGTCGCTCAGGGTCCCTGCTTCTTAACTCTCGCTGTCCCAAACCATTTTAGATATCCCGTTTATGAGCATGAACCCGGCTGTCTTACACACACTCATCGCAGACTGCTTACTGAGGAATGAATATTCAGTCCAGCTTATTATTATGCATTTGAAACAGGTGATCACATAGTGAAATGCCATATATTTCAGCTGTATAAGGCTTGACATTTTACAAACTAGTCTGCTTATTTCTACAAATTAGACTTCAGTTGAAATTGTAACCTTGTGTGTAGTTCATCAACGAGGCATTTCAGTTTCAGCCTACGTGTTGGGAAAAGCGTGACATCACAGCGCAGCCAGTAATTATCTATATTTATTTGTGTGGCGATGGTATGCCGCCTGTTTATTGTATTTGTCAGACCTTCCTTCTGCAACAGTGCACGATCTGAACTGAAATGTAAGACAGGCATGAAAGAACCTATGTACCATGGCATTTTATCCAGTAAAGACAGTTGGTGCTTAGTCCCTTTTAGTAGTAGTATATCCTATGACCGTCCGCAAAGCTTCTCTGTTTTGGCTAGGATAAGAACCAGAGTGCTATATATCAGTCAGTTATATTACATAGTTATATTTCAGGGGGGTACACAGCAAAAAATTCTTCCACAAAACACGCCTTCAACTGCAACACTTTGCAGAGTGAATGAGGCTTCATTCCTGGAAATGTTGATCTGTTCTTACTACAAACTGCTTTGAACTGCTAGACGTATTTGTGGAGGGAATGAAAGACTTACTGTTGCATAGCAAAACAAGAAACATGAGGCTTCTCAGCCTGCTGCTCCTATTCATGAGGTACATAGGTTCTTAGTTGGATAAAGTGGCCAGAGCATGAGTGTGACCACAAAACATAATCTAACATGGATTTAACAAGTGGGGCTATAATTCTATGCCTCTACATGAGTTTGTGGTGCATTTTAATGGCCACAACATTCCCGTTGGGGAGCTTAAGTAATTTGCAGATTTAAATGCCCATTCCTAATAAAGATCACCAGTATGATAGAGGTTAATGTCTATGTTATTTACCCTGTGTGACTATCTGCCAGCATACCAAGGGTTGCAGCCATCCTGTGGCTCTCATTTAGCTTGGATTCAGAGTTTCTCTTCTCTGAAAAGCACCTTGCTGACCATTCCCTTTTCCTGCCTATAATTGTCTGATTCATATATGACAGTTTGTGATTTTGACAGTCCTCTGCTTTATACATTTTTAAATGATGAATACAGGTATTTTCTTCCATCTCTGAGCAATGAGTGTTTAAAAACAGCACTAATCCAGCTTCTCAGATTTCAAAATTGCTAGGTATTTGTTGGGTTATAACATTAACTGATATGATATGTGTGTCGAACTTTCTGTCTAGGGAATGGGTTATCTTCATGCAAGAGGTATCGTTCACAAGGACTTGAAGAGCAAGAATATATTTCTAGAAAATGGGAAAGTTATCATCACTGACTTTGGGCTCTTCAGTGTTACAAAACTCTGTTTTGGGAACAGGTACATATATTTGGGTAGTGTTTATGTATTTCAGGTGTTAGATCTATTATGGTAACACTTGTTCATATCTATGACCTAGTAAAAAATATAAAGGTTATAATATATAAACTTATTTTTGTAATGATACATGGGCGATTTTATAAATACAGTGAATCCTCAAGTCATAATTTTTCAAGGGACTGTTTAAAGAGAACAATAAATTAAGGAAAATGATGGTTGAGGGAAAGCATTGAAATGTGTCAAAAACAAGAATGCAACAAACAAATGAGAGTATAAATTTTATCTTTAGGCCTACAAAAAATAAGTAGAAGGTTGCATTAATTCTTGCATCCAAATCACTCTTTTTCCCCAAATAAATGTATAAGTGATAACTGTTTACTGGAAACATTACCATTCAGAGAAAAATGAATTTCACATTTGAAACATTCTGCTCATCATGCTTGCAAATGTTGTACTTACAAAAGAACGATGTAATTGTTTCTTATGTGATGTGCACTTAAGTAACACTTGAAACTGGTTCAAAGTCATGTTTTTCCTTTCATTTTCCCCAGAACACTCCCACCCACACACCATCATACAACTTGTTGGTTGGTGCTAATCCAAGATGTTTAGATATTTTGACCCATTTTTTCTTCCAGTCAGATTTTTTTCGCTCATCTATAAGCATACTTGCTTTGTATGGTGCAGCCTGGAAAGTTGTGGTGTGTAGGCCTTATGTACGATAAAATAGCACTAGGAAAACAGGTATAACAGCACATAAGAACAGAAATAAAAATGCTGATTCACATAACCCATTTTTTATGAAATGAGTTAAATGGAAAGATAACGGTGTGAAACAACGCTACTAACAACTGCAGAGTGTAGGTCTCACATTTACCACCTTAAAACTCCCCTTCAACTCTGCCACTTGGCTAAGTTACCATTCTTGGCTGATGTGTTGCAACATTTTGCAAGTACATTTGTAACTGTAGTTGTCAGTAAGGCAAGTTAGCACTAGTGTAGCTTGGAAAATATCTCATTACTTTTATTCTACACTTTGTTGATGTGTGGTACTACTGTATGTTCTGAAAATGTTATGTTAACATTCACTCCCCCCCACCTCTAAAATGATCATTCTGGGTGTATTGTGGGTTGTGAGTGGGTATTCTGAACAAATAATGTGACACAACAATGCTTTGAGAAACAATGCATCCAATTTAATAAGACCTTGTTTGCTTGTGTGATTTTACAGGACCAGAAGAAATTAATGATAATTGTAGGAAAATGATGCATGTGGGAGTGAGGGATGGAGGTTTCACTCAAGTGATAACTGGGGGAGGGGGAATTATATATATGGGTGTGGGGGTTGGAGATTTCACTGTAGTGTGAGGTAATAGTATAGGATGTTTTTGGGCATTCCTTTATGTATGCTAAAATCTTTTAAGTAATTCAGGTGTGCAGATTAGTTTTAAGAGTTTTTCAAGTACTGCTTTTCTTAAAAACTGTCAAGGGCAAGCTGTGGATTCGAAAACAAACTAACCCATCCCCATTACGTTCAGCAACTAAAGTAGGTCTGTTTTTCATTAGGAAAGGAAATGGTTTGAACATCCCTCCGGGCTGGCTTTGTTATCTTGCGCCAGAAATCATTCGAAGCCTCCGAGTGCGACAGAAACATGATGAAGAGGAACTTCCTTTCACAAAGGCTTCTGATGTGTATGCATTTGGGTAAGCCCATATTCATGGAAATTACCAAATTCTGCATAGTATTTTAGTAGCTAAACAATCCTGTTGGACAGTGTTTTGCAAAAAAATGGGACATTAGTACATGTCGAATTATTTAAGGGTATTATGTATTAGACATGCAAAACTTTGAAACTATATACCATATTTATGTCATTATAAAGTGATGTTATTTAATATTTGGGTATCTTGAGCATCCTAGGGCTGTCTTATATATTTGAAGAATACTGCACTGGGGTCAGTGATTTTACGTAACCTGTAGGAGTGTGTGAGTAATGCTATTGTGGGTGTTATGTAGCATTCTCATGCTGATTATTTTGAGGTCAAGAAAGCATGTTTACAACAACAAAAAAATGAGTGGTGCAGTGTATAATGGAATAATGTGGTATACATCATGGGCAGTCATGTTGCGGAAAGGCTGTACAGTATCACAGATATGAAAAGTAGTGTGTACAAATATGATCAAACTTTAAATTACTGGTCATGAAGTACATGACACATACAGACAGCTGTGCTGTTACAACATTTGGTATTATCATAGTATGTGTGTAACACTAGAAGCCAAATTAACAACTAAAGTATGCCAGTTCTATGTGAAGAACCTATCTAGGGCCCAAACAAGGATAATAGAAACACACAGAAGAGTCTGTGCTTGTAAACATAAAGATTGGTTTCCTGTTTGATGGGAGACAAGTGGAGCCTTGGGAATGGCTTCCCCACACAAGATACCACAACAGGCCTTCTTGCATGCATTGGGTGCACTGTTCAGTGTATGCAGTGAAATTACCTGCTTCTGCATTGCAGTAGCAACATTAGCTTAGAAGCTTTGCGTGGACTTTGCTGAGAAGTTAGCTGCCTACTGGTGACATGAATGATTTGCCAAAAATCAATACAGTTACTGTTAAGGTTCAAAATGTGTGGTGATACAATTCATTGGGTAGAATAATATTAATGCTCTTTATACTAGCTTGTGAAAGGAAGCTGACACCCTCTGTTATTCAAAGAATTAAAAATTTACCCAAGGAAAAACTACCCATTGCCATTCAGATGCAATGAGAAAGGTGTGATGACTGAGGAATTGATTATTTGTTAGCAACAGGCAGTGTGAAACAGATTCTCTTGTATGGAATGGGAGTGCTTATTCTAAGCAATTTTCAGGTGCTTATAGCAGATAAAGTGAAATCCAGAACTTGGTTACAGGGCAAGTAGCTTCATTCGTAGTGATCTAGTTTTTATTTTGAGTTTCTAGCCTAAGAACTAAATACAGTTTACTTTAACACCCAGCAGTTTATGGTGTTGTAACTGTATGGCATCGAACATTAGGTCATGCAGTAATACATTACCAAACAATGGGTGGTGATGGAATTTAACAGCTTTCCTTATGCAGCTCATTTAAAGTCTGTTCTACTACATCTCAGTCACACCAGGCATGTAATTCTGGCTCAGAATGTTTAAATGGCACTTTAATTGATCTGGCTGCAAATGTGTTACATTGCTATGTCCTACATGACAACACTTTGAGAAGAAAGCATACAATTTGAAACTAGAACACTTTGAAAGCAGAAATGTTAGGAAAAATGTTGGAAAAATTAGGGTACAGTGAGTAATGTGGACATGTGTTTAGAATGATTGGCATTAGGAGTCTTTGGGTAGGTTTAAACAAGATGTTTAATATCTGATGTGTGAGAATACCAAGGACAAGTTTGAGAGTAGGCAAGGGAGTGTGGTGAAAGTTGAGGCGGATACAGCAGGAGCACCTGGGGAAAGAAAGAGAAGAACAGAGATGATTGTCATATTGCTGGATTGTTGTGGTGGCGGCGGTGGTGGTAGTGGTGATGGTGGTGGTGGTAGTGGTGATGGTGGCGGCGGTGGTGGTGGTGGTGTGACATACAGTAAATGAATAGACATTTGATAGTTGCATAGAAACTGGTCAGTTACGCAGACATACTATTTAAAAAGGTTTTACTCTGTTATTTTTTGCATTTTGTATGTTGTCTTCCATTGTTTTAGAATAGTCAAGGCAATATATATCTTAGTTTATTTATTCTGCAGAATTTACAGTTGAAATTGAAAACCATGTGTAGAGTTACAGTACACATGGTGTGTTTGTATTTATTTTAGAACTGTGTGGTATGAATTACTTTGTGGGGAATGGCCATTTAAGGCCCAGCCTCCGGAAGCTATTATCTGGCAAGTGGGCATGGGAATGAAGCAGTCACTGGCAAATCTTCAAGCATCCAGAGATGTAAAGGTGAGGAATTAAGGGTTTATGTTTATAAAATTAATCTTTTTGGAACTATTTTATAGCCTTTTAATATTTTAAAATTTCATTATAATGAGATAATATTAGTCTTCTGCAAAACCACAAATAGTGGTGTAAAAGATGGTAGCCTAAAGTTATGGTAATTTGTAAGGATGTAAATGTGTAAGTGGCCAAATTTGTATCATATCCTCTTCTAGTTAATCCTTGTGAAAGTTAAGGCAGTGATCCAAATGATTCTGCCGCCATTGGAAGCAATTCAGCAATGAGATGTTAAGCCACCCATGATTGATTGAATGGTACAGGTGTTTTAAAAGTGTCAATCATGGCAAGACCCATGCCCACTCACATTGCTTAATGATGAAAAAATTACAGTCAACGCCATGGTAAGATCATGTTGCATAATTTTGACTGAAAATTTGGCCATTCAGCTTTATGTGTCCACAAAATTCGATCCGAAACTTCTCATGGTTTGGTGGGGGGGAGTAACTCACGTAACACTTATTCAGACCTTTTGCAATAAGCTGAACCAGATTAGAACTTCGTGAAATTAATTATTATGGGTGCTGAAATGCGGACTATGGGTAGGATTTCAAAACAAAGCAGTAGCCTTGACAATAAGTCTCAGAATCATTTCAAAAACTGAAGTAAGTGCAGCAGAGTGGATTGAGTGCAAAGACCTAGGACATTATTGTTTTCACTTTCAAGGCTTGTTGCTGTGTCAGTTTGTTGGTAGGTTTAAAAAAAGTAGTAATGTGGAAGAAATGACTGAGATTTTTTTGGGAACATAGCTGGTTTCTTTACCATAGCAACATTTGCATACAAACTTTGCTTTCATCCAGAAGTATCTCATGATAAACAAACCTCATTGGTTCCACAGCCACATGGCAACCCTGAGCTCTCCAATAGGCTTTTTCCTGTTCTCAGAAAGGATGTTAACTTGACTCAGTAGTGAATATAGAAGAAAAAATGCCAGAACAGCCAACACATATGTCTTTAAAATCGTGTATGGAATGTTGGGAAAAACTGAAATGTCACCAGGAATTGTATTAATGCAGACAGAAGTGATAATGTTTAATAACATCAGTATGGTTTGTATGGTCTATTGTTTATTCAGTCCCAAGAACTTCTTGACCATACCTCATACTCTGCCATTACCTGACTGAAAAAAGTCATGTTAATTTCAGTGGCATTTTTATGGGAGCAGCCTAATAACTTTTGGATACAACCTTTTAATTTACAAAGTATAATGGTAGGTATTCAGATGTTAGTTTTCCTTGGATTGGTTTAGTTGTGCAATCAAATTGTCAGAAAAGTTTTGTAGTTGTAATGCTTGCTATCATTCCATTGTTTCTGGTGACTTCTCAGTGTGGTCAGGATCAAGGTATATAAAACAACTGTTTTCACACTTGTGTGGTGATGACATGGTCTGGTTAAAGGAAGAGCATAAATTGAAAGTGTTTTTTAGATGCTTAGAACATATTTGGACATAAGAAGGGCAAGGTAAGTGTTCAGTTAAGGATAGTGCCTACTTAATAATTGACACAATTTAATGTTGGTGAATGACGAGCTGGATATGGAGCTTGAATGGGGGAGAGAAGCATGCTGAATTGTGATGGACAGGTGTATTATAAAGTTTAATGTTAGGGAAGAGAAATCAGACAATAACCTTAAGATTTTAGGTTGCAGTATCATGAACCCTAGATTAATTCACACAGATATCAGGAGAGAGAAATTTTGAGAAGTAAAACTAAGCCATTTTATTACTGGAATGAAGAAATTGGACAATTGGTAAAAGAAAAAAGAGAAAAATGTTTTAAATATATTAGTTCCAAAGACCCACAGGCCAGGATAGAGCTTAAAAGGATGCAAGGAAAAATTAGAAAAATGATAACAGAAGAAAAAAACAAAAGCTGGGAAACGATATATTCTACAGTAGAAAGCTACTTAGGTGGTAAACGAAGCACAGAAGCATGGAGAATACTGAAGAGTTTAAGGAAAAATGAAAATGGAGGACAACGTTTTAACCCCATACCTATTGGTAAATGGGAAATATATTTTAAAGGACTTTTAACAGAAAATAGGGAACGCTACCTGAGAAAACAAGAATTTGAATTTGGTTTGAATTAAATAGGAATGGATAAATTTAATTTAGATATAGAAATAGTTAAAATGACAAGTCTTTAAAAAGTAATACATCATGTGGAATTGGAGGAGTACCTGCAGAATTACTAAAATCAGGAACTGAGAGGTTATACGAGTTATTAAGACAAATTTTTGAACGCTGCTTAAATGGTGACAAAATTCCCATTGATTTGAAAATAGGACATATTTCAGTTATTCATAAAAAAGGAAAGAAGGATGAATATGAAAACTACAGAGGAATTACAGTATTGAATATTTTTAGTCGATTATATGGAAAAATTATAAAACATTTTTTGGAACAGGA
>Ga0123357_10003462_pt1 | contig 18115 bp, 9 predicted proteins | sample TergutEmb28metaG_FD_89873 | JGI IMG/M metagenome (GOLD analysis project Ga0123357, IMG submission 89873) | Embiratermes neotenicus P4 segment gut microbial communities from Petit-Saut dam, French Guiana - Emb289 P4 | ecosystem: Host-associated > Arthropoda: Insects > Digestive system > Gut ... | reverse complement strand
GCCTGATACCGCAGCCGCTCGGGGTGGTCGGCATCATCGCCCCCTGGAATTACCCGCTGCAGTTGACGCTGGCGCCGGCGATCGGAGCGATTGCCGCCGGTAACCGGGTGATCATCAAGCCGAGCGAACTGGCGCCGGGTTTTGCCGCACTTCTCAGGGAGCTGATCGCGGAGCGCTTCGAGCCAACCGAGCTTGTGGTCACTGGCATTGAGGGCGAGGTCGGAAAAGCCTTTGCTGCTCTGCCCTTCGATCATCTGGTCTTTACCGGCTCGCCCCGGGTCGGCCGGCTGGTTGCGGAAGCGGCTGGCCGCAACCTGACGCCGGTGACGCTGGAACTCGGCGGCAAGTCGCCCGTGATCGTCGATCCCTCTGCCGATCTGGACCAGGCGGCATCGCGTATCGCCTATGGCAAGCTGCTCAATGCCGGACAGACCTGCATCGCGCCGGATTATGTGCTGGTGCCGGAAGCCTCGCTGGCGGTTTTTGCGCAAAAGCTGCGGGCGCAGATCGGGCAAATGTTTGGCACGGATCCTGCCAATGACGATTACAGCTCGATCATTTCGGACCAACATTATGCCCGGCTGGAAGCTCTGGTTGCGGATGCCGCCGCCCGTGGCGCGCAAATCATGCAGGCCGCGCCGGCCGATGATCCGGCCTGGAAAACGCGACGCAAATTCCCGCCGACCCTGGTCGTCGGTGGCGGGGTGGAGAGCTTGGCGGATATGGCGATCATGCAGGAGGAGATCTTTGGTCCGCTGCTGCCGGTGATGTCCTGTCGCGACGCCAACGAGGCCATCGCCTTCATCAACGGCCGCGATCGGCCGCTGGCCCTCTACTGGTTCGGCCGCGACGCCGCGGCACGCGATGAGGTGCTGGTGCGTACCGTGTCCGGTGGCGTCACCGTCAATGACTGCCTGTTCCACTTTGCCCAGGCCAACCAGCCGATGGGGGGGGTCGGGGTCTCGGGCTCGGGCGCCTATCACGGTAAATGGGGTTTCGACAGTTTCAGCAAGCTCAAGCCGGTGTTCTACCGCTCGCCCCTCAACATGTTCTCCGATCTCTATCCTCCGTATGGCAGCGCGGTGGCGCGGCTGGAGAAGCTGATGCGGTTTCTGTCCTGATTCAGCGCGACATCGTTTTGGGAAAAGGGCGCCACAGCAAGAGCGCGTGAAGGGAGGACAGGCAGATGACGGAGGTGGCCGATTTTGTCGTGGTGGGCGCCGGCTCGGCAGGCTGTGCGGTGGCGGGGCGGCTGTCGGAGGATGAAGGCACCTCGGTTGCCCTGCTGGATGCGGGAGGGAGCGGCAGGAGCTGGGTTGTGACCATGCCCGGTGCCCTGGTCTTCATGGTCGCCGGCGGCCTCAACAACTGGCGCTTCAACACGGTGCCGCAGAAGGGATTGCAGGGGCGCATCGGTTTTCAGCCGCGCGGCCGGGGGCTTGGCGGCTCGTCGGCGATCAACGCCATGATCTACACCCGCGGCCACCGCGCCGACTATGACCATTGGGCCGCGCTCGGCAATAACGGCTGGTCTTACGCCGATGTCCTGCCCTATTTCAGGCGCGCGGAGAACAACGCGGATTTCGCGGACGACTATCACGGCAGCAGCGGACCGCTGCATGTCGGGGGATTGCGCACCGAAAGTCCGATGCACGCGATCTTCCTGGAGGCGGCACGCCAGGGGAAGTTCCCGATTCGAGAGGATTTCAACGGCGCGGAGCAGGAGGGGCTCGGCATCTACCAGGTGACGCAGCATGAAGGGGAGCGCTGGAGCGCCGCGCGTGCCTATGTGCTGCCGCATCTGGGAAAAAGGACCAATCTCCGGGTTGAAACCCGCAGCCGGGTCACGCGCCTCCTGTTTGAAGGCCGCCGTGCGGTCGGTGTTGAATTCCGCCAGGGCCACAGGCTGCGGCAGCTCAGGGCGCGGCGGGAGGTGATTGTGGCCGCTGGTGCAATCCAGTCGCCGCAGATCCTGATGCTGTCGGGTATTGGGGATGCCGCTTCGCTTCGCCGACACGGCATAGCGGTGATCCATGATCTGCCGGGTGTCGGGCGCAACCTGCAGGATCATCCGGATTTCATCTTCAACTACCGCTCGGAGGCGCCCTATTTCTTCGGCTTTGCCTTACGTCGGCTGGCCGGCCAGGTCCGGGCCGTCGGCCGCTATTGGCGCGAACGCCGGGGCATGATGACGACGAATTTCGCCGAATGCGGCGGCTTCCTCAAGACCCGTCCGGAACTTGAGATTCCCGATGTGCAGCTGCATTTCGGCATGGCCATCGTCCATGACCACGGTCGCAAACAGCTTATGGACCACGGCTTTTCCTGCCATGCCTGCCTGTTGCGCCCGATCAGCCGAGGCAGCGTGCAGTTGCGGAATGCCGATCCCTTTGCTGCCCCCCTGATTGATCCGAATTTCCTTGGCGAAGACGCCGACCTTGATTCCATGGTCGCAGCCTACAAGCTGACGCGGAGGTTGATGGAGACACCGGTGCTGTCCCGGCTGCAGACGAAGGACCTGGTCACGGCCGAGGTCAGCACCGACGATGACATTCGCGCCATCCTCCGGCAGCGCGTCGACACCGTCTATCACCCGGTCGGCACCTGCAGGATGGGTGTCAACGACCCGCTCGCGGTGGTGGATCCGCAGCTCAAGGTGCATGGGTTCGAGGGTCTGCGCGTCGTTGACGCCTCGATCATGCCGACCCTGATTGGCGGCAACACCAACGCCCCGGCGATCATGATCGGCGAGAAAGCCGCCGACATGATCCGGAAAGAGCATGGGTTGACTTCGATCCACCTGAGCCCGGCATCGGTTTGATGCCGGTGAAATGCCGGTCCGCTCCGGCAATGTGCATGCGCAGTTCGTCGCAGCTCAAAGCCGGCTGCCGCAGGCGAAGGCTGATGCGGCGCCCCCGGCGGGTCTGGTGAGACAGATGAACCACAAACCAGATGGCCAGATGGGCGAAATGTGTGGCAGGTACTTTGCCTGAAAAGGCCGTGCACCGCACGGCCATGCGCCATGTCCGTGAAGAGACCGGAGCTGGCCTGACGCTGTGCTGCACGCCGCCCGCGTCGCAGGGCACTGGTTGGGGCAGGACTGCCGCGTTTTGCGGGAAAGACGGGAGGGGACAAAGGCGGCAGTTGATTTCGGTGGTGTCCACCGCACGGCACAGCCAACCAGCTCCCAGCCCGCCCTCTCCTGCCGCGTCATGCTGAAGCGGCAAAGCGGGTGCGGACACGCCTGCCGCGCGGTCATGAGGGCGAGGGGCACGGCCGCCAAAGGGGCACGGCTGCGGCGGCACACACTTCCTAAACCGGACCGCGGCAATTGTCGGCATCTGCCGGGCGGCGCATCGTCATTCCCCATTCCCGCAAGGCAGCGCGCCAATCGCCAATCGGCAAACAAGAGATGCGGTGAACAACGGGGCATGCCTCCGGAACCACGCGCAAGTCTGTGGCCCTGCCGCCTCGATACCTGTTCCTCAGGCAACCGCGCCGGTTCTGGGGGGGCTGCGGCTTGCCGCGGTGCTGCGGCGGCAGCCACCTGACCTTTCGGTGTAGCAGCAGCAGAAATACCGCACTTTGCCGTTTTTTCGGAAAACCGCCGTCTTCATGGGGCTTTACAAATCGCCCCGAGCGTGGTTGCATTACGTCAATACCACAACCACACGTTGTGGCTGACAGTAGTGATTATTCTGCAATTCCAAAGCGTTAGCTGGCGTTCCTGCGTGTCTGAAGACGGCGTGGGGCAGTGCCGCGCGCATTCTCCCGGGATGATTCTATGTGCCGAAAAATGCGGCGCGGTTCTGCACAGGAGCCGTCCGCGGTCCGGTGTCTGCCGTCTCACTTTGCGCAGGCTCTCTCCTGTATGGGGCCGGTTGTGGCCCTGGGCGGATGAGGTGTTGGGGCACGCTGTTGTCGACGCATTGGAATTGCTCCTTTGTGGCGCCGGAGTGGCCGCGGAGATTTGCGATGTACCGGGATGTGACGACAAGCGGCTCACGCTTCCTGCCGAAAGCCGCGCTGTGGCGGACTTTCAGTTTCATACTGATGGGACTGTTTCTGTTGCCGGGTGCGCTGCGTGCCCAGACAACGGGCTGCAACCTCACAGTGGCCGTGGGAACTCCGATTCCTGACAATACGGAGGTTGGATGTTCCAGTCCTTCGGGTCAGGCTGTGTCGGCGCTCAACCCGGGTTCCGCAGTCGGCGGGGATGCCGAAGTGACGGTCAGCGGTGTGTCGATCCATATTCCATCCATCGGCAGTGGAACTGCAATGAGCGGGATCGGTGTCACCACGGCGAGTGGTGCGGGTGTTGTGGGGAATGCCACCGTCACCGTCTCCGACACAACCATCATCAATACAAAATACAGCGGCACGTCACTCGGTATCGAGATCACGGTCGATGCTGCCAACGGCACCAGCATGGCGAATGGCATTCTGACGATGTCCGGGGTGAACGCGATCACAGTAGGGAATTTCACTGCCCCGGGAGAGCCGGACATGGCGCCGGGGCAGCCCGGTAACGGCGGCGGCATCCTGGTCAATGTGCGGGGAACCGGCAATGCCAGCGCGGAGATCCGTGGCCGGATCACGGTTGCCGTCAACACCTGGGACAGCGAACAATACGCACCGCTCCGACCGGCCGCCCCGGGCAGCCCGGGGCAGAATGACGGCATTGAGGTGACCTCTCGTGCGGGAAGCGCCATGCTCGACATGTCAAATCTTGATGCCGGGTCGTCGATCTTCGTCAATGGGGGCAACGGCATCTTCGTCGACTCGCTGTGCCAGAGAACACCGCCGACCTCCGCGACCTGTACCAATCCTGCCAGGGGCGGCAGTTCCCCGGCGAGGGCGGGGGCGGTTTCGATATCGGACATCAGCGCGAATCTCGTGATCACCGTTGACAACAGCTGGTACGGCAGCGGCTGGTCAGGGGATTCGTCAGGCACCGCCAACGCCGGGATCCTGGCGTCGTCCTACCAGATCGACGGTACGGTTGCGATTGGGAGTCCTTCGGATCCTGGGAGCGGCAACCATGCCACCATCAACACGTCCGGCCCGCTGTCCGATGCCATCCACGGCGTCGTGCAGGGCGGCAATGTCGATGCCAATCCGCAGGGCTTCGGTCTCTACATCAATAATACGGGGGCGCTCACCACGTCCGGGGCGGCCAGCAACGGCATTGAAGCCGGGGCCACCAACCAGGCCTTTGCCACCATGCGCTACACCAGTGGTGCGGTGGAACTTGGGGCGCAATATGACAGCTCCAACGTCGAGGTCGTCAACAGCGGTGCCATCACCACCACATCACTCACCCTGGATGCGCGGGCGAATTTCGCCGGACGCGACAGCGAGCACAATAGCGATCCCAGCAACGGCATTTACGCCTCGAGCTATTCGGCCGGGAGCGGAAGCTCCGGCAATATCGAAGTTCACAACCTCGCTGGCGGCAATATCACGACGCAGGGTCGGTTCAGTGATGCCATCATGGCGGAAACAATCTCCGCAGGCGGCGTTGCCGGCAGGATTGTGGTCAGCAACGCGGCGCGGCTGGAAGCCTCCGGCGATGCCGCCTCCGGGATTTACGTGCTGTCGCATGGCGGGCAGCCGTCGCCTGAGGATAGCGGGATCACCATCGCCAACAGTGGCACGCTGATCACGCATGGAGGGGACGCCGAGGATGAGGACCACGTCTCTCTCGATTCCAGCGCCATCCACGCCGAACTCGACAACCATCGGATCTCGATCACGAACAGCGGCACGATTATCTCGGATCAGTCCGAGGCGGTGCTGGCAATTGCCAACACGAGCGGCGCGTTCAGCCTGTTCAATTGCGGCACGATCTTTGGCGGCGATGCCGGCATCCGGCTGAGCGGCAATTTCAGTGAGGATCCGACCGACCCGGTGATTGACAATATTGCCGGCGGCACGATCGGTGCCCGCAGCGATCTTGCCATCGACACTGCGGCGACCACGCCAGCGAGCCCGCTGTGGATCAACAACAATGCCGGGGCGACCATCACCGGCTATGTCGCGCTTGGCGACGCCATCAATGTGATGAACAATGCCGGTCAGTGGAACCTGCGCAATTACAGCGAGATTTCCGGCACGCTGGGCGTTGCCGTCGCCGACTTCGGCCGTTCCGGGAGCAACGTCATCAACAACAGCGGCACCATCGCGCTTGCCGGGGCGCCGGTCTTCGGGGCGAGCGTGAATGCGGCGGGCGAATATCTGCCTTTGGCGCGCGGCAGCGTCGCCAGCACGACAGTCAGCACCCCCCTGAATGCGTCTGTTGCGGGCGGGCAGGTGCAGGGGCAGATCCTCGGGGTTGCGATCTTCAGTAATTCGGGGGTGATTGATCTGACCGCCAACGCGGCGGCGGGGGACGTGCTGGTGATTTCCGGCGGACACACCGCCGGCACGGACGGCCGGGGCGTATTTGTCGCCAATGGCGGCAGTCTTCGGCTCAACACCGTGCTCAATGAGGGCGGCATCCGGTCCCAGTCCGATATGCTGGTAGTGGATTCCACGAAGCCGGGCTCGGCACCGACGAAGATCCTGGTGATGAACGCCGGTGGCATGGGTGCGGCGACGGTCGGCGACGGCATCGCGCTGGTCGAGGTGCTCAACAAAGGCGCGTCGGCGTCGGGCGTGTTCGCGCTTGGTGGCCGCGCTGCTGGCGGTGCCTATGACTATGATCTGTACCAGAACGGGGTGGGGGCCGATGCCGCTGACGGCAACTGGTATCTGCGCTCCGGGATCCGTCCCGAAGTTGCGGTTGACAGCGTGGTACCGGCACTGGCGGCGCGGCTCTCGCTCAGCATGCTGGGCACCTCAGCCAGCCGCTATGGTGATCCCTCCGACGGCAGCGATATGTTCTCGCGCAACGGCAATATTGCTGCGGGCCAGGTCTGCGCCGATGAGGACAGCGCGAGCGGCAAAGCCCCGACTTACAGCAAGCTGCTGCGCCCCGAGGGACAGTGCCAGGGCACGCTGTTGTGGGGGCGGGTATTTGGCGAGCGCGGTTTGGCCGGGGGGAGCGGCGCAGGCCCGGCTTATGATTTTGCCTATGGCGGCTTCCAGGCAGGTGCCGATCTCTACCGCAGCAGCCGCAACAATGCTGGCCTTTATGCCGCAGTGGCGACGGCGAGCGCGGATGTCATGGCGGCACAAGTCGGCGGCTTTGCCGGACATCTCAGCCTCGACGCCTATGGGGTAGGAGCCTACTGGACCCATCGCAATCCGGGCGGCTGGTACAGCGACTTCGTGGTCCAGGGTGACTCCTATCAGGACATCCGTTCACGTTCGACGCTGGGTGTGACGCTCGCCACCACCGGCTGGGGGATCGCCGCCTCGGCGGAGACCGGCTATGTAATTGCGCTCGGCGATGTCATGAGCGTGATTCCGCAGGGGCAGCTGGTCTACCAGCGCACCGCCATCAATGACGGGGTCGACCCCTTCGGCCGTATCCGTTATGGCGCCACCGACGAGATCTATGGGCGGCTCGGGACCCGCCTGGCCAGGAACTGGCTCACCAGCAGCGGCCACAACCTGGTGACATGGATCGAGACCAGCGTCTGGCATCAGTTCGGCGAGGATGCCAACACAAGCTTTGCCAGCCTTCAGGGCAGCAACGCGGTGAATTTTGCCGCCCGTCTTGGCGGCACCTGGGCCCAGCTCGGCCTTGGCCTCTCCGGACAGCTGACGCGGAGCGTCAGCCTCTTCGGCAGTGGCGACTACAATATCGGTCTCAGCGATGGCGGTCATGGTCTTGGCGGCCGGGTCGGGCTCCGGCTGGCGTGGTGATTGTCTCACGCTTACGGGCGAAAGCGATCGCAGCGCAAGAAGAGTGCAGAACGAACCGCGCCGGATGGATTGTTCGGGGCGGGGCGATCCGGGCCGTTTGGCGGTCCGGCTCAAATGCCATTTCGTGACTCCTCTGAATCCCGCCGGGGCATTTTCCGGCAACGAATTCAAAGAAATTTCGGCGCGGCACGCCAGCGCTGTTACGCCCTTAACCGGTATGAGAAATGAGAATGGCGTGACGCTGCGCGGCGGCCGCTTGCGCGAGGCCTGCGCAAGCTTGGCGAAAACCACGGCGCCGGACAGCATTGGGTTGTCCTGATCTGCCGATCGGACGCCAACCCCGTCCTTGCCGGCGCGGGCGAGGGCCACCTCCTTAAACGGAAATGACGAAAACCCACATCTTTCGCCCCCGCCGCAGCGCCAAAGCGCTGGACAAATCGCCGCAAAAGAGGTTGTATAGAAGCCGCTACTCAACTCCTGCGTGTGTCGGTTGAGTTCTCGGGCAGTAGCCTTTTGTTCTGCATTTGTAAAGCGTTACCTTGCGTTTCAGGTGTTGTGAAGACGCCATGGGCGGCATTCGTTTTGCAACCTCTCCCCTGACGGTCTGACAGACAGCGAACCGGACAGCGGCAGCCTGGTGCGGCCGCAGGCGGTGTTGCGCTGTCGCTCTGTGTTTTGTCGGAGTGCGCGCGTGTTCCTGTGTCGAACGCGGCTCCATTGAATTTGCGTGATGACGTGTCTGGAAATGCTGTTGCCGACGGCCTGGCAGGGCCTCGTCGCAGGCGTGATTGTGAGGATTTGCGATGTACCGAAATGTGATGCCGGCTCGTTCAGCGGGTCTGTGGAGGGACTTTCACTGGCGGGCGGGATTGCTCATCCTGACTGCTCTCAGTGGCTCCCTGGCTTCCGACCAGGCGCGGGCCCAGGCGACCGGGGACTGCCATGTTGCAGTGACCGCAGGAGCCTCAATTCCGTCCAATTACGAGGTGGGATGCTCGAGTCCGACCAACCAGACTGCCGATTCCGCGCTCAATCCGGGCCAGCGCAACGGCACCGACAACGCGGTGGTATCGGTCACCGGTGTGACCATCTCTCTTCCCGCCGGCGGCAGCGCACGCAATGGCATCGGTGTCACGGCCGGGCACGGCAACCTCACCACACGGACGGATGGCGGCAATGCCGATGTCACGGTCACCGATACAACAATTACCGACCTCACCACCAACGGGCCATCGCTTGGCATCAACATCATGGTCGGTCCCGTCAATGGCTACTCGACGGCCTATGGCAACCTGACCATGTCCGGGACCAACGCGGTCACGATCGGCGGCTTTGATGGCGATGGCAAGGCGGACCCGTCTGCGGCCGGCAACGGTGGCGGCATCCTGGTCGATGTGCTGGGCATGGGCAATGCAACGGCGACCATCAGCGGGCGGATCAATGTCGGTGTCAACACGATCGGCAGTGAAGCTTTCCCGGGTGGCAGTCCCGGGCAGAATGACGCCATTGAGGTAACCTCGCGGGCCGGTACGGCGATGCTCGATATGTCGAACCTGGATCCGGGATCGACCGTCTTTGTCAATGGCGGCAACGCCATCTTCGTCGACTCGCTGTGCCAGGAGGCATCAGCGAGTGCGACCACCTGCAGCAATCCCGGCAATGGCGGCATTGTCCAGGTCTCGAATATCAGCTCCAATCTCGTGATCACGGTCGACAATTCGCATTACGGCAGTGGCTGGTCGGGGGATCCGCTGGGCACCGCCAACGCCGGCATCCTGGTGTCATCCTACGGGACCGAGGGTACGGTGTCGCTTGGCGATCCGGCGGATCCGTCGAGCGGCAATCATGCTGCCATAACCACTGCAGGTCCTCTGTCCGATGCCATTCGCGGCGTTGTGCAGGGGGGTAATGTCGATGCCAATCCGCAGGCGTTTGGACTTTACATCAATAATTCAGGCGCCCTGACCACAACCGGATCGGCCAGCAACGGCATTGAGGCGATTGCGACCAACGGTGCCTTTGTCACGACACGCTATACGGGTGGTGCCGTGGCACTGGGCGGCGCATTTGACTCCGCCAACGTCGAGGTCATCAACAGCGGCGCGATCACAACCACCGATCCCACGCTCGCGGCGCGTGCCAACCAGGGCGGCCGCGACAGCGAGCATTTGACCGATCCCAGCAATGGCATCTTCGCCTGGACCTATTCCGGCGGGACCGGCAGTTCGGGCAATATCGAAGTCCACAATCTTGTGGGTGGCGACATCACGGTCCAGGGCAGATTCAGCGATGCCATTATGGCGGAGAGCCGATCGCTCGGGGGCATCGCCGGCAGCGTCGTGGTCAGCAATGATGCGCGGCTGGAAGCTTTCGGGGATGGGGCGGCCGGCATTCAGGCGCTGTCCTATGGTCTGGTACCGTCGGCGGCCGGAGGCGGAATCACCATCACCAACAGCGGCACCATCCTGACCCATGGCGCAAATGCCACCGACGAGGAAGGTGTCACAGTCAATGCCGCCGGCATCAACGCCCAGCTCGACAATCATCTGATTTCGATCACCAATTCGGGTACGATTGGCGCCGATCAGGCGGAGGCCGTTCTGGCGACGGTGACGGATTCCGGCACGGGTGCCTTCAGGCTCTCCAATTCCGGCACGATCTTTGGCGGCGATGCCGGTATCCGGCTGATCGGCAACTTCGTTGAGGATCCGACCGACCCGGTGGTCGAGAACAACTTCGGTGGCACGATCGGTGCCCGCAGCGATCTTGCCATTGACAGCTCGGCGACCACCGCCGGCAGTCCGTTGTGGATCAACAACAATGCCGGAGCAACCATTACCGGCTATGTCACGCTTGGCGACGCCGTCAATGTGATGAATAACGCCGGTCAGTGGAACCTGCGCAACTACAGCGACATCACCGGCACGCTGGGGGTTGCGGTGGCCGATTTCGGAAAGTCCGGCGCCAATTCAATCGATAACAGCGGCACCATCGCGCTGGTCGGGGCTCCGGTCTCCGGGGCGAGCGTGAATGCGGCAGGCGAATATCTGCCTTTCGCGCCCGGCAGCGTCACCAATGCGGCAGTCAGCAACCCCCTGAATGCGTCGGTTCCGGGCGGGCCGGTGCAGGGTCAGATCCTCGGGGTCGCGACCTTCACCAATTCGGGGGTGATTGATCTGACCGCCAACCCGGCGGCGGGGGACGTGCTGGTGATCTCCGGCGGACATGCTGCGGGCACGGACGGCGGCGGCGTGTTTGTCGCCAATGGCGGCAGTCTGCGGCTCAACACTGTGCTCAATGAGGGCGGCATCCGGTCCCAGTCCGATATGCTGGTGCTGGATTCCACCAAGCTGGGCTCGGCACCGACGAAGATCCAGGTGATGAATGCCGGTGGCATGGGTGCGGCGACAGTCGGCGACGGTATCGCGCTGGTCGAGGTGCTCAACAAGGGGGCGTCGGCGTCAGGCGTATTCGCGCTTGGCGGTCGCGTTGCTGCCGGTGCCTTTGACTATGATCTGTTCCACAACGGGCTGGGAGCGGATGCGGCGGACGGCAACTGGTATCTGCGCTCGGAACTCCGTCCCGAAGTAGGTCCGGATACGGTGGTGCCGGCGCTGGCAGCCCGGCTCGGGCTTGCCATGCTCGGCACCTACGAGAACCGGGTCGGCGATGGCTTGGATGGTGCCGATGTCCTCGGCCGTCCCGGCATGGGCGCAGGCACCTGCTCCGACGGTGGCGAAGTGGAAAGACCGAAATTCTACACCAAGTATACCAAGGCACCGCGTCCCTCCGCCCAGTGCCACGCGACGCTGTTGTGGGGCCGGGTGTTCGGTGAGCAGGGAGCTGCAGGCGGCGGCAGCGCAACCAATGGTCTCTTCGGCAGCGCCGGCCCGGCCTACAGTTTCGGCTATGGCGGTTTCCAGGCCGGCGCCGACCTCTATCGCAGCGCGCGGGACAATGCCGGCCTCTATGCCTCGGCGGCGAGTGCAATCGCCGACGTGGCGAGCCCCGGTGGCGGGCTCAATAAGGGATATGTCAGCCTCAACGCCTATGGCATTGGCGGCTATTGGACGCACCGCGCACCAGGCGGCTGGTACAGCGACCTCGTGTTCCAGGGCAACTGGTATGACGACATCCGCTCCCGCTCGGCCGATGCCGTGAGCCTCAATACCAATGGCTGGGGGATCACGGCCTCGGCGGAGACCGGCTATGTCATCGCGCTCGGCAACGGCTACAGCGTGACACCACAGGGACAGCTGGTTTATCAGCGCACGGATATCCGGGACGGGATGGATCCGTTCGGGCGGGTCAATTTTGGCGCCACCGACGAGATCTATGGCCGGCTCGGGGCGCGCACCGCCAAAAGCTGGATCACGGACAGGGGCCAGACGGTGGTGACGTGGCTCAACACCAGCGTCTGGCATCAGTTCGGTAACGATGCCACCACCACTTTTGCGACGCTGCAGGGCACCAACCCGATGAGTTTTGAGGCAAATCTCGGCGGTACCTGGGCCCAGATCGGTCTCGGCATCTCCGGGCAGGTGACGCGCAGTGTCAGCATTTTCGGCAGTGCCGACTACAACATCGCCCTCAGTCAGCCCGGTCATGGTCTCGGCGGTCGGGCTGGCATAAGAGTGTCGTGGTGAGGAGGGGGCAGGACGCGAAAAGCCGGACCGGCTGACGCGACAGGCAGCTCCATCGGGTGGTGATGCGCGATCCCGATGGCGCGGAGAAGCGCTGATTTGGAGAAGGCGCGGAGACCGGATGGTTCCGAGTGATCCTGAATGACCGCTTCTCGCGGGTGGTTCTGGTGGCGTGCGAAATTCTGCAGCGATCCTCACGAGAAGTTCGGGTGTCTTAAAATGCATGTGCAGGACGGGACCAGCAGGGCGGATAACCACGGTGGGCGTCACCGGCTCGCAGCTTCATGGCTCGGCGTCCTCTTTCTCAGCACGGCCTCCTGCGCCATTGCCGGTCTGTCATCGGGGGCAGTGGCGCAGAGCCTGACAGCGAACGGCACAACCGAGACGGCCAGCGGGACGTATAATGCCGGAACAGCCACGGCACTCCGGGCCCTCAACAACGGCACCATAACGAGTTCAAGCCCGCTCACGGTCAGCTCGAGCAGCGACAGTGGCGCGGTCCAGGCCGAGTCGGGCGGACGGATCACGATCGGAAGTTCATCGCTCCCGGGTTCCACCGTCGATGCAGGCGGCGGCTCTGGATTCTACGTGTCCGGCAGTTCCAGCCGGATCACGATGTGGTCGACCGACGCCTTTTTTTCGGGATCGGGTATCGGTGCCTATGCCGTGGATGTTGCAAGTGCCGGTGCGTCGGCGGTGATCAATGGCGGGACGCTGAAAAGCACGTCTGCTCTGTCCGGTGCCAGCCTCTATGTCAGCGGGGGATCAATCTCCACCACCAGCACAATTATCTCCGATGTCGGTGCAAGATATGGCGCCTATGCAGAGACCGGCGGTGTGCTCAATCTCACCGGCGGTTCATTCAGCAACAACACCGGCGGCGCGGCTTGCGCAATATCGTCCTGCATCGGGGTTTACCTGTTGAGTTACACTTCCGGCAGCGTTTCAACGCTCAATGCCGACAATGTGGCGATTTCCACAGCCGGCGCGGATCGGGGCGCTGTGAGGCTGTCGGGCTACACCGCCGCCAATTTCACCGGGGGGTCGGTGACGACGACCGGAGATGGCAGCGTCGGGCTCTATGTCGTCGGCATGTCGATGTGGCCTGCCGATGCTAACGGCATGATCACCGCGACCGGGACGGTGATTTCGACCTCTGGTACGGACGCCTACGGTGCCTATGTCAACGGCGGGATCACGACACTGAAGGGGGTGGAGATCCAGACCCGTGGGGCCGGCGGTATCGGCGTGGTTGCCGGCAATGGCACGTCGGGTTCCTGGGAGGTGATCGGCACGATCAATCTCGAAAACACCAGCGTGATCACGACCGGTGCGAGCGCCACAGGCGTCTATGCCTGGGCCGGAGGTGTGGTCAATATCAGTGGCGGCTCGGTCACAACAAGCGGCGATGGCGCGATCGCTCTGCGGTCAGGATACACCGATGGGATCACGGCGGCAAAACTTGACGCCAGCGCCGTTCAGGTGACGACGTCGGGGCAGGGTTCACCCGGCGCATATGTGCTGGGGTCGTCATCTTTGAAACTCAGCAACGGCACGGTGATTGATGCCAAGGGTGAGGGGTCGGCTGCACTTTATGCCTCCATGACGGTGGCCAACAGCGTGACCGTTCAGGACAGCATGCTGCGGTCCGAACAGAGCGTCGGCGTCTTTGTGACGACCTATGTGGCCCGCAGCGCGTCGGAGGTCACGACCCAGTCCATTTATGTGGATGATGCGACGGCAATGACGCAGACGGTGGACCGCGGTGCGGTCCGGGGGCCTGCGGCTTTCACGCTTGCCCTCAACAATTCCACTCTGGAGGGAGCGGCAGCGGCATGGTCTGTGGTCGGAGGCAACGTCCTCAATGTCAACGCCGATGCGTCGCGGATTTCGGGAGCGTCGCTGATCGACGCCCTGTCGGAGGCCAATGTGACATTGCAGAACGGGACGCAGTGGCAGATTACGGGGGATTCGCGCGTCACCAATCTGACCAATGACGCCAGCACGGTTGGGTTTGCGGCCCCCCTGGATCGCACGCCGTCGAGCTTCAGGACGCTGGCGGTCGCCAATGATTATGTCGGCAAGGGCGGGACGCTTCGTTTCAACACGGTTCTGGAGGGCGACGGCGCGGCAACCGACCGCATGGTGGTGGGTGGCACGACCTCCGGCGCGAGCAAGATTGTGGTGACAAATGCCGGCGGGGGCGGAGCGCTGACCACGGGGAACGGCATCCAGCTGATCGAGGTGACGAATGGTGCGCCTGCCTCAACAGGGACCTTTGCGCTGGCCAATCGTGTCGCGGCCGGTGCCTATCAGTATCTGTTGCTCAAGGGCGGGCAGGGCGCGGATGCCGACGACGGCAACTGGTATCTGCACTCGCAATTGAACTGTGCTTTGCCCAATGCAGCCGGCTTGCTCGAATGCGGTGGTGGCGGTGGGGGCGGGTCCAGGGTGGCGCTTTACCGACCCGAGGTGGTGGTCGATACAGCCATTGCGGCGCTCGCGAGCCGCTTCGGGCTCGGCATGCTGGGAAGCTTTGACGAGCGCAGAGGCGGCCAATTGGGCGCCGGCGCTGGCACCACTTCAGACCTGCAACAGGCCATCTGGGGTCGTCTGTTTGGAGACACCGGCAGTACAGGGATGGGTTTCAACGGCAGCGTGGGCGAACGCAGCGCCGCGTTTGATCAGCATGGTCCCTCCTACAGCTTTTCCTTCGGGGGCATCCAGGCCGGCATCGATCTGATGCGCCGGGAGAACGCTGACGGATCGCAGGATGTGGCCGGATTCCATGTCGGGGCCGGGAGCGCCCGAGCGGATGTGGCGGCAGTGATTGATTTCGGGAACGGCGGCCAGGCGGGACGGGTGTCGATGGATGCTGCCTCGTTTGGCGGTTACTACAGCCATATCGGAGCGCATGGCTGGTATGTTGATGCGGCACTGCAGGCCACGCGCTATACGAATATCCAGGCGACATCGAACAGCGACGAGCCCCAGACGCTCAAAGCAGGCGGAACCGGCGTGGTCGTCTCGCTGGAGGGCGGCTATCCGGTGGCGCTGGGACATGGCTTTGTCCTCGAGCCGCAGGCGCAGCTGGTCTACCAGCATCTGGGCTTTGGCGATGGTGCCGACAAGTTCGGCCAGATCGCTTTCAGCGACAGTGACGCCGTCTATGGGCGCGTCTCCGGGCGTCTGTCGCGCAACTGGCTGCTTGAGGAGGGCCGCGCGTTGACGGCCTGGGCGCGGGCCAGCCTGTGGAGCGACTTCGGAGCGCAGGCCCATACCACCTTCTCGAACCTGCAGGGTCAAAACCAGGTGACGCTGGGCAGCGATCTCGGCGGGCGCTGGGCTGCGTTCGCCGTCGGAATTTCAGCGCCGATCCGGCGCAATGTGGCGCTGTTCACGGTCGCTGACTACAACGTCTCGGTAACCGAGACAGCCGGCCACAGCTGGGGCGGTCGGGCTGGCGTCACCGTCTTCTGGTAATCCGGCATTTCGTCTCGAGAGAGAAGATCGGAGCGCGGCTTTCAGGATCGGATCTGCGGACGCGCCGTCGTTCCCCCCTTGCCGGGTCCGGTTCGGCAGCGCGCAGAGCCTAAAGCGGCAATTTTCATCTTCGCCGCTCTGGTGAGGATCCGCTTTGCGCTTCCTGCTGCAGATAGCGCGCAGGCGGATCTGCGCGCTACGCAGAAGACGGGTCAGCCGGAATGTTCCGAGGGACGAGCTTGCGGGAAGCCTGTTTGCTGCGGTTCCGGCTCTGTAGGGCTGTATTTGGTATGTGATCGGCTGCGTTCAATAATGAGAGTCATCCCAAATCTCAGCTCAGACCGTTTCCGCGCCGCAGCCACGTGCCACGGACCGTTTCCCCGACAATGTCAGAAAGGCGATGCTTGTAGCGGTGGACATCTGATCGGCACGGTTGCGTTCAACAGGGAGGGTGGTATCTGGAGGAAACAAACGATGCGGACCGGTGCCTGTGGACTTTCGCAGGTTTCGTTCTGGTGTCGTAACAATTTGTCGTACGGTAAGTACGCGGACACGGGAGAGAAATGCCCAAGGGGCTGGCATCGGGTTTGGCCGTAGTCCGGTGTGGAGCGCTGGAGCCTTTGATCGGGACTGGTGCAACTGGCGGGGCGGGGCGCGATCGCGGATGCCTGTTTGTGGCTCTCGTACGGATGTCGCTGATTGCCTTTTGGAGTGCAACCCCGGTGCTGGCGCAGAGCGTCGTCATCGGCGGAGATGTCGGGCTCAATGATCCCAATTCCCAATAATCCCGGCTATGTTCCGGCTCTACCCGGAGGCAAACTTCGCCATGGGCTGTCACAGACCACGATCTGATCGTGGGCAATAGCAGCAATGGCACGCCTGATACCGGCGTCGCCGGAGCGGTGACGGTTCTTGGGAATTTCAGCAGCTATATCGGCAATCGGGCCGGGAGTTCCGGACGGGTGACGGTGAGTGGCAGTGGAGCTGAGTGGCACAGCGGCTATCGCGTGGAAATAGGTTCCGCAGGGAGCGGCAGGCTCGACATCAGCAACGGCGGCGTGGTCACCACGTCGGCGCCCGGTATCGGCGGAGTCGGGGTTATCGGCCTTGACAACACAGGCCTCGTGACCGTGAGCGGCACCGGATCGCTGTGGTACCTCGGAGATGTCGGGCGTGGCTATAGCGGAGGGCTCTATGTCGGGTCCGGAGGGACGCTGGAAATCAGCGGTGGCGGCTGGGTCGAGGGCAGTGGGGAAAGCTGTGTCGGGGGTCCGGACTCCCTGAGCGGCACGGCCGTGGTGCGCGTCAGCGGGCAAGGCTCGCAATGGATCACCGGGGGGGGAGCTGTTTGTCGGTGACACCAATAGCGGACCGGGTGGAGATCTCGGATCACGCGGCGATGTCGAGCGAGTCCGCCTATATTGGGTACTGGAGCTTTGACCGCGGGCCTGGAACCGGTGTGGTGACGGTGAGCGGGGCGGCGCGTGGCACAATGCAGAGGATATCTATGTCGGCTACTTCACTCATGGCACGCTGAGGATTTCTGAAGGTGGAGTGGTCTCTGGTGTCACCGGCTATATCGGCGGCTCTTCCTATGGTGCGACCTGGGGGATTGGCACCGGAGAAGTGGCCGTGAGCGGCACCGGATCGCGTTGGACCAATTCGGGGTCCGTGATTGTCGGCCTGGACGGCATAGGCACGCTGACGATTGCCGATTCCGCAACGGTGTCGGCCGCGAGCGGTGTGGTCATCGCCGAACTCAGCGGCAGCAGCGGCACGCTTCAATATCGGGGCTGCCTCCGGTGCCCCGGCAACGGCTGCCCCGGGTGCCCTTGATGCGCCGACGGTGGCGTTCGGTCACGGCGGCGGGGCCGCATCGTGTTTAATCACAGCGAGAGCAGCGGAAACTATGAATTCAGCCCATCCATATCGGGTGCCGGCATCGTTGACGTGCTTTCGGGTGCGACCTTGCTGAAGGGGACGAACAGCTACAGCGGACCGACAACGATATCGCGGGCGTGCTTCGCGCGGGGGGAGTTCCTTCAGTCCGAATTGGGTGCGATTAAATCTGTGGGTAAATTCCCCACGATTCCGTTTTGTTCATGCTGCGATTCGGTTCCGTTCCCCCAAGGGGGCGCGTGAGTGCGTTGAAGTAGGTGGCTGTTTGGATCTCTTGT
>Ga0123357_10003460_pt1 | contig 18117 bp, 13 predicted proteins | sample TergutEmb28metaG_FD_89873 | JGI IMG/M metagenome (GOLD analysis project Ga0123357, IMG submission 89873) | Embiratermes neotenicus P4 segment gut microbial communities from Petit-Saut dam, French Guiana - Emb289 P4 | ecosystem: Host-associated > Arthropoda: Insects > Digestive system > Gut ... | reverse complement strand
TGTCAGTGGCAGGATTGTGCGTGGTATTTATATCTGGTTGGGTTGGAGCGGGGAAGTGGCAGAGCCAATAGGAAGTGGTGTGCCCGTGCGGGGCGGTTAGAGGTCCAGCAGGTAGTGGAGGGGGAGGGTGTATATAAGTGTGTGTGCAGGTGGGAATTACTGTTGTGTGTTGGAGGGTTGTCTCCTCTCTTTGAGTTTATGAAGCAGTGGCTTCCATGACTTGCTGTGATTGAAGCCCCCATCTCTGTTCATGTTATTTGGATGCATCTCTATTTCTATGGCTTCTCTGATGAGACGATCCATGTTGGCTCTGCCACTTCCCCGCTCCAACCCAACCAGGTATAAATACCACGCACAATCCTGCCACTGACATACTTCATTCACCTGCCTATGAAGATGGAACCGATAGTGAGTTACGAAACGTTGGCAATTAGAACTCAGACGCCGGGGAATTACCCAAAAAGGAACAAATTACATTTAGAACACAGCGAAAGCTTAAAAACAAGAAAGCACCATTACTCTTCACTGGGAGCCTGGCCATGCCCCAAAGGGAATTTTGATCTTGTGGGAAGGATGAAATCTCTGCCACTACCAGGAATCAGACCCCAGTTTCATAGTCATCCAGTTCATAGCCTCATCACTTAGTGACTGGCTGTGTTGTGTTTATTCCTGTTGGACATGGTCTTATGCTGTCTTATTTCAACAAAATTCATATTCAGTACTTTTGCCATACTGAGGAGTATGGAGTGTTGCTGTGTAGGAATACAGACTCCTTCATACTATATATACCAGAACATACAAAGATTAATTTCGTTCTAATTCATCCAAAAAACTGGGGGCTGCCTTATAACTGTTCTGTACTCATAACATGTTAGGAATTCTGTGTCATGGTTTATAATTCAAGCAGCTGATCTTACACTTCATACTTGCCTGCAGGAATAATTTTCAGGTGAGACATCCCTGTTCTGTTCAAAGAACAGTAATGTATTAATATACAGAAAATATAAAACATCTCAACATAACCATCTTCTTCTACTTGAACAACAAAAACATACAGCAGATAAATAAAGCTTCTAAAAATGTAAGTACTGAAATCCATACACGACACACAAAAATAAATTAAATACATCCATTCACCTATCATAAAAATAATCTTTGTTACACAGGTGCAGATGCAATATAACAAAAACCCTGAACTGCTGCAAAACACTACCACATCTACAAAGCCAACATTATGTCTCCACACGAAAGATATGTCTTCGCATCGACGAAGATTTTACACCCACAATTTAAATGGAATAGATCTTCAAAAAACTCCACAACTTACCCAAAAATATCATTCTATTTTATTTCTCAATTTATTGCATTTTATTACTTGTAGTTTTAACCTTAATACCTGTTGTATATTTTATTCACATTTAATTTAATCCACAATATATTTTAGAAAATGTAATACGAGATCTCATACTTAACAAAACATTGTTAATTGTATACAGTACCTTCAATAAGTTCAGTCTGAAGATGGCTCCATAGATAGGGACCAAAACATGTAGCTGTGAAATGTTGGGACTGCCTGCAGGAATTTTGTGCCATGATGTACAGTTGAAGCAGCTATTCTTATCCTTGTGACTGACCTTCAAGGAATCTGTGTCATGGTGTACAGTTTCAGCAACCGGTTTCAGGAACTGTGACCCATGGTGTAGAGTGAAGTAGCTGATCTTGTATTTGTGACTTGTCTTCAGGAACTCTCTGACATGGTGTACAGCTGAAGCAGCTAATCAAGTCCAAGGTCGACATGGGTTCAGCTTCTATGTGATAGATGTGGCATTGAAATTGGTGAAGGCTTCCCGAGCTGAAGAGGGCAGGACCTACAAGTCTGCATCCAGGCTGAACTCCTACATCAACATTGGCAGGTAGTAACAGAGAAAAGAAGAGAATTTAATGTGTAAGGACTGTGATCATGAGAACTATGTGTCAAACAGCGTGCGCAGACTTCTTTCCATTGGCCCTTTAAGTAGCAGCTCATATAAATGCTCCTTCCTTTCTCATTGTATCTTAACCTTTTAAAGCCTAGCAGCTACTGAGTGTACCACCAGGTTTTCATTAAAAAATTCTACAGTACATGGTGCTCACATTATGTTTACATATTTTTTACAGATCTCAAAACAAACAGCAACTTTTACCTTACACACATTAAGTGATTGGTTTTTTAATATGAAAGAGGTGTAGTGTGTTGACTGCACAGTATGCTCTGAATCCTTATATGAAACAGACACAGTTTGTGGTTAGAGGGTTAATTATGATGTATTGGTGTTAATTATTCAGCACAGTGAAAGTCTGTCATTGCAAACTTTCTTATAACAGGAAGTGTGTTTTAGTGACAGTTTAACAGTGCGCTCCACTTGTGTGTGTTGTGTGTAGTAAATTATTCAGTAGCATTGACTGCTTGTGCGTTAACACTTGTGGTATGACTAGTGACTTGAACATTTTTTTCTCATCTGTAGGCACTGTTAATGTAGTCTCATGCTAGTGGCTATCCATTTTTCAACATTATGAATTAGGAGAAAAAGACATGGTACTTTACACACACACACAAACGCACACCAGACCATAGTAGTGGGGGGTGGGGGGGGGGCGGTAAGAAAACCTATTATTTGTAGCTAATGTTGCTGAAGAATGGAAAGGAATATGGAGAAAACCAGACCTGCAACACAAGTGCAGTTTGACACAGCATAACATATGAACAAGCAGAGAAGAGAATGGTGGCATGCAGGCTTGTGTTTCATCCTCTTTACGCCACTAACACTTTAAAAGCTCCAGTTTAGCGTGGGAATGTGTAATTTCATTATGTGTGTTTGTTGTGGGATGTTCACAGTCATTCACATTACACATACAGTATTGTGCTATTATGCAGTGAGATTCTGTTTAGAAGTTTGTAATGTTTAGAAGCCATGGCAAGTAGCAGTAAATACAAGGCACAATTTGTTGCTGCAAAGCTTGTAATCAAGGCCTGCAAAGAAAAGTGTAATTACCAAATATACTGATTTAAAACTTTGGGCACAGGTAAAATACATGCATTCCTAACAGTGTACTTCTTTTTAGCATTGTAGCTTATATAGTATGTGAAATATAATGTGTATTGTGGACAGGTGCAGAAGGGGGCATTTAAATTGAAAAGTGTCCCAGTTGTGATTAAGTGACATGGAGTTCAAAACCAGGGGTTCTCAAGCTTTTTTTGCTTGCATAACATTAAATAACATTTTATAAAGTCAGTGTACCATCAATCCTTTTTTATATTTAAATAAAAAAGGTGAAATTGGAAAGAGTGACTTAGAGCATGAATGAGTTATATAATAATGCCAGCAGTACTGAATATTAGCAAATATGCTATGTTGTAATTATTGTTTTAAATTTTTATTCTTGGTTTTATTTGGATTTTCTATCAAGGTCACATACCTGTAAAGAGTGGTTGGTGTACCAATAGTGGTACACATACCATAATTTGAGAAACCATGCTTTATACTGAATGTTAAATGAGAGAAAACCTCAAATTGAGAAATATTAAATGGGTGTTCCACCATAATGGACACAGAATTTGTGATGCTGTTCAGTGTGGTGTCTGTATTGTTGATTAATTTTCCAGCAGTGGTTACAAAACTGCTATTAAACATTGAGACAAGTGAAAACAAATACTGAAAACTTGTTTGCTTGGAATAGAAATGAACATTTTGCTGTTGCATGGGTAATCAGCCATGAAACATTTTTGTTAAGGATCAGTGATTCAGAGTCAGAGCAGCTAATCATTGAAGAGTATTTTATTGCACTGATTTGTCGTGAAGTCTTCAGAGTTTTTGTCCTGGGTTTTTGAGTATTAAATTTGCTTGTCTACAGCACAGTGCATTTTGTTCCTATGTGTAGTGTGCTGTACACCCACTGTGTTGTCAAACTGCAGGAGGTCATGGAGTGTCATGCAGGGACAGCGGTTCTTGCACTAGAGTGCTTTAATGAATTGTTTGGGCTTGTATGTTCTCATCACAAGGACAAACTGGGACAGTTCCTGGGAGAAGTAGGTATGTCTCTTTTGTAACTTATGGAGACAGTGCTAACCTTCCTTTGTTTTAATATATAAGTGAACATATCTAATTTTGGCATGGTTATAGTAAAACTTTTCCAGTGGAGTTATTGAAAGTTGGTTACTTCCTAATTTGGGAACATGGTAAAATGCACTTAATTTATTTTTTAAAGCTTTCAAAGAAATATTTAGATTTGTGAGCAAACATTTCTGATGCCTTGATCTGGAGGTTGAAAATTTTCCTGACCACTTTAACAAATTTCCCACTGTTCTGGGTAACATGGGGATAAAAACACTTTCACCATACCCATGTGCTTGCACACTTGTATCAAGTGCCAGCTTCTTTCATTTTATTTTTATGAATTTTGCCAAGGAAAATGTTCATGCTCTAGATCCTTTGGTTGTTTGGGATGTGACATTTATAATCTGGTACATAGCTGCCAACAATTCAGAACAACTTGCTGCCTGCCACACTTCCTAAACACAGACAATTTCAGGATTGCACTCCCCCCCCCAGTTGTAGCATAGGCCTCTTGCTTTACATATACAGGTTAGCTCTTCTTTATGCATCTGAAGGATTGAGTGTTACAAGCCCATCAAAAGTTTAGAAGTTTAAAATCTCTCCAAACTTTTCAAGTACGATAAGTTTTCGTATGGCAGATTACAGTCTTATTGCTGGGCAGAGGTGCTGCCTATAGGCTTCCAGACAACCCTGGCTTTATAATTCTGTTTCCTCAGGAAAGGGAGTCCCTGTGTCTTTCAGCCCACAGGAATTGGACCCCCTGTGGGTCCATAGGCCTCTTTTGGCTATATTTATAAGCTCACCACTTGTGATAAGCTTCCACATCCACCTAGAGGTTACATTGTGGCGTGAGATGTTTTATTATCTGGCTGCAGTGTATTTGGCCTTAAAGATAGCTTCACTGGGACATTTTCTTTTACTGTTTCAACTTCATTGCTCAATCAGGAGGATTGTTTCACTTTTATGAATTGCAAAGGGTGGGCAAGGAACTATCATGTTGTTTTGGAAGATATGACCCTTTATCAGTGTACATAATGTACAACACTGACAGCATCAGTCATGGTGGTGCTTTCAGCATTATAATATTTCCACACAGGTTTGCTGTTTGATACCTATCACCTTCAACTTCAAATCGGTGCCATATTATCATTGCTTGCTGAATGTTATTTCTTTGGTATGTTTTGTTGCTGACTGTAGCTTTGGGGGTGTAGCTGGGAACAGCAACATAATAGTGGGAAAAGTTTAACAATCATACCACAACCTGTAGTATAATTGACTGTATTATAATCTTTCTTCTAATAAGAACACATCCATTCCATTCCATTCATACTACAATTTTTGTATCATATATTCATTTTAATCTTTAACTTCAGCTTTTATAATTGATGTGTCATATGTTCATGTAGGAACTGTGCCAATTGAGGAAGGTCTCACAAAACAGTTGCTTGCTCTGGTATCAAAGCAGGAGGAGCTCTTGATAAGCATTTTGTCAATGGAAGAAGAAGCAGAAGATGAGGCAGCAACAAAGAAGATAATACTTTTGCTTATACAAGGCCTTACCCAGTTCACACTTCAGATCCCATGCAATGATGCTTGTAGCAAGGTGAGGCAGTGTTGTACTATGGGGTAACACATGTGTGAGGTGCATCCAGCTAGTTAGTTTAACACGCTCACTGTTACATTAGTTTTCCACTCAAGAGTTGGTACTTCTGCTGCACAGACTGTGTGTGGTTAGTGTTCCCTTTGCAAGTCTGAATTTTCTGTTAGCTTGAGGCATGGTGTCTAGGTCAGTGACTGCCTGCCAATCACCTATGGACACCTTGATGCCATCTGAAAGGTTGGGTGCTCAAAGGTGTCAAAATGTTCATAAAACATTGAAAGTCTGTTAGAGTGGAAGTTTGCATTGGTGTAAAATATTGTTTTTACACAGAATATTTATTATAGCCAGAGTTGCACATGGAAACAATATTTCACTGGAAATCAAACAGGATATTGTTATGAATGTCTTGCTATGACTAGAGACAACACAGGATTCCTTGAAGAAATTGTGGATTGCTAGGTAGGACTGATACTGCAAATGAATCATGTTGGTGAATTCGGACTAAATATACCAGTAAAAAACTACAAAGTGCATTTCACACTGGTGAGAGTTATTTTATGGTACATTTGGAGACATTATGGAGGAAATCTTCATAATGTGGTGACATGTCTGTATATTGCTGGACAAACATGATTACTTTAAGACATATCTATTGCAATGGCTTTTATGAAGGTATTATCAGTACTCTCTGACACATCATTTGCCATTTTAAATACTATGAATTGGAAAAATCAAACTCTTTAACAACATGTCATATGTACCTTGTGAAGACTGCCAGAATACTACATATGTTACCAATACTTTTCCAGTAACTGTTATGTACAAGGTTGTTATACACCCAGTGAGAAATGAGAGTTGTGAATGTACTAGTGACAAAAGGAGGATTGAATTTTTCCGTGTATCATCTCTGTATGTACCTGAGTGGAAGAGGCTACTGATCTAAGAAACATATCAGCACAAAAAAAGTAATGTATCAGACCTCCATATAGTCACGACTGACATTTAAGCATTTGCTTCATTGTGGCACCAAGGCTTGTGTTTCAGCATAGGAGAAATCTGCCAAGTGTTTGTGGTCAGGAGGTGACAGCTAGCTTCATGTCAGTGTCTGTGCAAATTTCTTGCAGCCATGTGATTCCTATGGGGTCAAAAGTGCTGGGTTCAAGATTGGGACTGTAAGGAAGGTCATCCATAACCTTCCAGCCATAGCTCTGTAACCAGCCACAAGGGTGGTTGCCCATATGGGGCCAGTGATTTATATCACTGGGAAGACCAGAAGCACCTTGCTAGTGCAACAAATGGTATGTAGCAAGCTGTCACCACCATTTGCACTGCAGGGACACAAGCCTTGGTGCCAGGTTGAGACATATGCATTTATGTCAATAGTGACTTCATGGACAACTGATGTGTACCATTTGCTACCCCATGCAAAGTATATTTTGAAGTCAGAATAAAGTTCTTGGCATCAAAGGACTTGTTACTTCATTTTCCAAAACTTTATTATATTTAGCACTCAGATTCATGATGTCAGCTCCTTCTTTAACTCTAAATAGAACACACAAAAAAAACTTGTTTTCCATTGAAGTAAATATGGTATGTAATTGTTTAATGAAAGTTTGGTTTCTAAAATACATATTTAAGGTACTAAACTGGGTGAAGACATTTGTACGAGAGAAGGTGTTGTTAAATGTGAACCACGTGAAAAGGATGTTGTCCCTGCTGTTTACACTGGAGATTCGTTGCAAGGGAACCAGTCAGTTGTATGACCACATTGCTATGCAGCTTGGCGGACTGATGGGGACTGTTGATGTGAGTCCACAATCTGTAACTCTGATTGCTGTACATAGTGCCAGTGCATTTTATACTGGTCACAGTAAATATTGTGATATACTGCATGTTACAGACTGGTCACAGGTATTATGTAGGTAATTTTCAGTACATTTACCATCACTGAAATCATCGATTACTTTTTCAGTTTGTGTTTTAGGCTAGGCTGTTGCCTGTTTCAACTTCTTATTTTTTATGATTCCCTTCTTCCTCTTGTAGAGCATCCTATACCTCTCCTTTCATGGGGTTTGTATTTAAAAACTTGCACTGGTATGCAAGGTTTTTTGTTCATTCATGTTCCATTTTATTTGTGTTCCACACTTTTGTCCTGAAGAGTAAAAACACACAATTCTGTTTCATTGAATTATTTTCATTATTTACCAAAGCTTTTAAAAGTACATTGGTTTATGGTGTCAAGTACTAGGATGACTGTGTATGACGATTTGGAAGGCATGCACAAGGAATGGTCATTGCTTATTTGAACAGTGTTTGTCATGTGTTGCATTATTGTAACAGTGTGTGCAAACTGTTGCATTTTTATGCTAATGTGACCTCTGTGTTTAAAAATGGCCGACACCACTGGTCCTTGTGGACTTCAAATCCACAATTCCTGGGTAACAAATGGGAAGATAAAGAGTGAAGTAAGTATTTTTGAGGATAGCCCTAAGGAGTTCTGTGTATGGGAGACAGGTTTTTGGAAGGACTGTAGTGCTAAGGAGAGAGAGTCCTGTAGTGATAAAGGTGGAAATGCTGTCACAGAATTGTCATGGAGGAACAGAGGGAAGAATTGAGATTTGATTGAAGGAAATCCCAGTACAGAGTAGGAATACAAAAATTACACCATAGTATATTTGGTAACTGTTTCTTCTGTAGTCACGTTTCTAAGAAGTCTTATTTCACATTGCTGGCAGTCTGCTGTTACTGTTTTCTGGCCATGTCCAAGCTTCATTTTATTTACCTTAAAGTAGGGCAGATACAAGGCCTTAGGAAACTTTGACTTTAAGATAAAAGAACTCTCACCCATGTGGCTTTGCTGTTACATGACAGGATGAAGAAATTGGGGCACACACATCATACTCTGTAATAAAGACTGGCTATGAAAGTGCAGTTCTATTTCTCCTGTGTGACACTGTGAAGCAAATGTTGGAACATGTTGATTGGGTAATGTTGCGATTACGAGCTGAATACACTGCCATGACACAATCTGTACCTGACAGGTTGCAAGCAGGTAAGTGCTAGTTTATAGAATGTATGGTACTGATTGTTTTCTGGGAGAGCCAAAGGTGCAAATAGATGATGAACCTTACAGTTTGGCATGTTTACAATGAAAAGTGTAATAGTTTCACCACATCCATCTTTATGTAACAACTGAAGAACTACTAAACAGATCGTCATAAAATTTTGTATTTGGAATTTTATTACCATTTGTCAGCGTGTTCTGATTTTTGCTAAAAATAAACAAAACTTGTGTGGACTCTATATGAAGACATGTATGCATTTCTGTAACCATCCTGAGTGTAATCCATGCAAATCTTATGAAATATGTATGGAGCAAAGAAGTTGTGACAAGTGTAAGAAAATATGAAACATATTTTTTACCTATATAATTAGCAATAATATTCAGTCAAACACAACAAACATATGGTATGTTATTTATTAACTAATAAACTTGGGCGACATATTTCGATTCGCGTGGAATCATCATCAGGCCATCTCTAAAAAACATATATCCATTACACAGCGCTATTAAAACACATTATGGGATAACGTGTTTTAATAGCTCTGTGTAATGGATCTATGTTTTTAGAGAGGACCTGATGATGATTGCACGCGAATCGAAACATGTCGCCCAAGTTTATTAGTTAATAAATAACATACCATATGTTTGTTGTGTTTGACTGAATATTATTGCTAATTATATACATATCAAACACTTCGGGATGGAAAACATTAAGTTAAACATTTTTTACCCCATACACTTGTTACACAGATCACACAGTTGTTGAGGTGATTAAATAAATGAGTGAACGTACTGGAATTGTTATGCTATATGTACATTTTTTGGCTTGTTGTCTTCTTTGTGTTCATTGGTAACACCAGTTACCAAAGTCTGGTTTCATTCCCATTGAATGATTTTCAGAACGGGAGCGCCTGAAGAGCAAGGAGAGTGATGTGGTGCATCAGATTGGCCAATGTGTGCAGATCCTGAACTATATTAGCAATCTGGCACTTGAGCCAGGCCCTGTAACTGATGCTGTCCTTAAGCTGCTGACTCATCAATATACAAGCCTCACTATGCTCACGAAATACTTCATTTTTCGTTGCACCAAGAAGAATCCTAGCTTTCAGTCTGTGAGGTGTGGTATTTTTAGTCAAGTCTTCCTGAAGAGGGGAAAAATATAGGCATTCAAAGTCACCACACATGGTGTGTGTGTGTGTGGGGGGGGGTGTTGGTAGTTTATCCAGTTTAGCTTTTAAACCATTGAAGTGTTTTCACAATTCTTGGTTTGAACATTATGCCTAGCTTTTGGTGCATTCACATGTAGTCATGAAATGCTTTGTCATGTCCATCTGTCTGTTTACACATATTTCCTCAGCTCCCACTGAACAGATTTTTGTAAGATTTGTTATGAGAGACTTTTATTAAAATGTATTGAGAAAATCCAAATTTGGTTAAAATCATACAAAAATGTTGGGTACTTCACATGAAGATCTAAGTACACTTTATTGTTGCTGGCAACATAAATTTACCATAAAATTGTTTTCTTTGAATTAAATGGGATTAAGCTGTAAGGACAGCTGAAGAGGTGTAAGCATCATGAAATATTTTTGGCTCAACAAGAATGCAAATAGAATGCATTGTTGCATTTATATGGCAATGCTTTCAATAAGTGAACAGTTGATGACATACGGGAACACGCCACAATGTTTTATTTTACATACTTTGCCTATCTTGTTTTTCATTTCTTGCAGCCATTAATAACAATGTAGTCTGTGTACAAATTTTTGAGACAGTAGCAACTCTAGCACCATTGTCATGTTGTGAAATTATTTATGGTAATACAGTGCATCATGTAAAAATCTGCAACTTTCATTTGGGTAACATTTTTGTAGAATGTAACATGACAATATGGCAATGGTACAAACTTTTCTTTATCTTTCTCTGTGATGGCAAGGACTAATAAATCATTGGAGCTAGCCATATGAAACTAAGTACAGAGGTAGCTCATCAGTGTACATACGACGTCTGTTCAAAACTTCACGCTCTGTACGCTCATCCTGCTTTTAAGATCATATGATGGCCACATGATGATTGGTTGTGGTTTATAGTGCAAATCACCAATAATAAAGTGTTTTTCATAAATTCATTAAACATTTTATTTTAAATAAGCTTTTATGTTTTAAATAGTTTTGTTTCATTTTTGCTCCCAAAAATTACACTTTTACTTTGTGGGAGTTCAATAAAATTCATATTTAGTCTCAAGAGTTCCCCAAATACTAAAAGTTCAATGACCACTTATCTAGGGTGTTTCCACTATGTGTGATCTTTGTCTGCCTATTTTTAGGTTTGAAATGGTGGTGAAGCTGGCAGGAAAATGTCTCTCACCCCACGTCTACAATTTGATTTCTCACATTGAGGTCAGTAACATTGAATTGTAAGTGTACACACAAATGCATGTACATTTACAGTAGCATGTAGCCTTAACTTGTCACTGCTTGAATGTGTATTAATTATTACTACAGTATTACAATAAGAAGCTTGAAATCTGGCTGTGTGCACAATGCACGTATAATCCAATTTGCGTAGTACTGAGCAAGTTAGCTAAAGCTGTTTCTCGTGAAGGAGAGGCGTCATTGTGTTCCGGGTGAAGCAAGGGAAACAAAACATGCATTGATCACAGGTTTTTATTTGTGCAAGTTGTGAAAACTGCTATGGAAGGCAGTATTAAAAATGCAGTGTAGCACAAATGTGATGTTACAGGTGCTGAAATGTGTAGCAGTTTTTTAAAAGAATACAAATGAAATGAGCTCTTGTGTGTTTTTTATTATCATACGTGATAGTTTGATAGTTTAGACCAGTTGTAGTTTATGGTTGTGAAATGTGGGTCCTTAAAGAAAGTGTTATACAGAGATGATCAGTATTTGAGAGGAAAATATTAAGAAAAATATTTTGGCCAACTAAAAAGGATAATGGTATGTGGGGAGTTAATACAAACAAGGGATTGGATGAGTTAATAAATCATTGGGACATAATAAATTATGTTAAAGCCCAATGATTGAGTTGGTTTGGACACATAAATAGAATACCTGAAACCAGTATTGTAAGGAAAATATAAAAATGGAAACCATCTACAAGTAGACCAGTGGGAAGGCCTAAGTCCCGATGGGAAGACGACGTCAGAAACGACCTGAGAAAGATGAAACTTATAAAATGGGTAGAACAAGTCAGAATCGCCTCAAATGAAAGGATATTGTTGAGAAAGCCAAGACTCTACCAGAGTTGTAGTGCAGAAGAAGAAGAAGAAGAAGATAGTTTGATAGTATGTTTCCTCTACAGGATAATGATAGTGTGGGCTGTATCGGTTTTTGTGACTTTATGTATGAGGGGTTGCTGATAAGTCCTTAGCCCGACCAGGAAGGAAACAAACTACAGCGACCAAATTCGGGATTTATTCAACATACTCCCCATGAAGATCAATACACTTCTTAGCCCGTTGCTCTAACTTTTGCAAGCCACTCAAAAAATTCAGAAGTTTGTTCATCCAACCAGATCTCCGCAGCAGCAGTGACCTCCTCATTGGATGAAAAATGGCGACCTTTCGATTGATTTTTCAGTCCAGGGAAGAGGTGATAGTCCAACAGGGCCAGATCCAGAGAATAGGGTGGGTGATCAAGACACTGGAAGCCCAGGTAGGCGAGTTTCTTTGGGGTTGCAAGTGCCCGGTGAGCTGCGGCATTATCGTGCAAGAACAAGACCCCCTTGGTGACCTTCCCGTGGCATTTTTCCTTCAAAATGCCCTTCAATTGAGCCAGCAGAGATGAGTAATACTCCACGTGATAGTTTGGCCCTTCAGAACATAATCAATGAGGAGGATGCCATCTTGATCCCAAAATATCGAGGCGAGAACTTTTCCAGCAGATTTTTGCACTCGGAATTTTTTGGGGGCAGGGTGAGCCCCTATGCCGCCACTTCATTTGTTGTTGCTTTGTCTCTGGGTCATAGTGTTATAACCAGGTTTCTTCCATGGTCACCAATCGCGACAGGAAATCATTTGGATCATGCCGAAAAATTCCAAAAGTTGCTCAGATGACTGGCACCATTGATGTTTTTGATCCACGTTCAGGTATTTCAGGACCCACTTTGCGAAGAGCTTCCGCATGTCCAAATCTTCATGAATGATGGACTCAACCCGCTCACGTGAGATGCCCAGTTGCTTAGCTATTGATTTTGTTGAAATCCAGTGGTCTTCCAAGATTAGGTCGTGAATTTGATCAATAATCTCCGGGGTGGTCACTGTTTTGGGTCATGCAGGACAAGGAACATCACAGGTGGAAAAATCACCACGTTTAAACTGGGCCACCCAGTTTTTGGCAATGGCATATGATGGTGCATGTTTCCATAATGTTTCTTTCAGAATGGCGTGAATTTCCTTCTGCGCCTTGCCTTGCAGGAAAAAAGACTTGATGACAGCTTGCGTCTCCATGTTGTTGAAATCGTGCATGTCGCCTGACATGCTTCCTTTCAGCCTCTGTAACAAGAAAAGACTTGCAATTGGTCACATAAACAGACCCCTCTTTCCAATGAAACTATCGATTCCGTCCTACAACATCGTGAAGTAGGTCGGGCTAAGGATTTATCAGTATGCCCTTGTATTTAGTTTCAATTTCTATCTCTTGTATTTCGCTTATTTGGGTCTGGTAGTTTCCAACATGTTAGATAATGAAAGTTCATGTGAGAAATTGAAATGTCTGAAAATAAATTAAATAAATAAATTACAATGGGACTTGTAATCAACATTGTAAAGTGTAATTTTAGTGACAAGACTTATGTATTTATCTCTTGCTGAGGATAGTTGCGCATGCAGTTTGATATATGCATATTTTCTGATTTATCTCCATTGTCAGAAATGACAAAGGGAGAAAGAAGCCTAGTATGAAGGTGTGTGTTTGTGTTGACTCATGCGAGACATATCTTGCAGTCCAGGCAGAAAAATGAGAGTGATACCAAGAAGAAGAAGAAGAAAGCTGACCCATTACTCATGAAATCAAAGGTACTTAGAGAGACACGATGCATCCCACAGCTTATCTTTGAAATGGAGCAGTATGAGAAGTTTGTCATAGAGTTGTCCAAGAAATCTAAGGTGAGATATTTGATCATTATCTTTTAACCAAATGACAACTCACAGTGCCTGTAACAGTGTTTTTAGTGGGATTATGCTATAAATGAAATCATAAATTTGTATTCATTAATGTTAATACTCTTACCTAGTCAAATTACATGCAGCAGGCACATTTTTTGTCCAGTATATTGTTACTCTCCTTGTCAGTATCACCTTATGTAGTAGCTACAAACTTTAAAATAGGAATAATACTCAACTTATAAATTTACAATACACTCACATGATTTAAAGAAAGGATTAGGAAAGAGTATATGAATCTCACATAAAAAATCGACTGGAATACTTGAACGTTGTGTATGCAGCTATAGGAAACATATATTTGCAAAAGTATACATTACACTTCATATTGCCTTTGGTTGTTTTGTAATATGTATGCAGCAGAAAAGAAAAATGACATAAAATTACATGTTAACATATATTAGACTAGAGACCTTAGAGAAGTAAAATGAGGAATAGCATTTACTTGTGGGAGCTCCTGAATGGCGAGGAAACATCAATGGAAAAGATGTCATAGCCACATCTTTTCGCAGCGAGTATTGTCAGTTGCAAGTGCACTTATTGCTATTGTGTATCTGGTTGCAGGTTAATCTGATGAGTTACGTGAAGCTGAGCACTTATCGTGATTTCCGCATCAAAGCCAACTTTTTGCAGGCTGCTGATAACCAGAATCAGTCTCTCAGTGTAAGTGTTTGCAGTGTTACATGTATTGCTTACTTAACACTTGGTGTCTTACAAACGAATCATCCCATATTAACTTTGGGCATTTCAGGATGACTTCGGTGGTTTTAGAGGTTTTGAATTGTAAGCTGGCATGGAATGCAGTTTTAAAGGAAGTATGTAAAGAAAACATTCACAATAGGAAACAGTAAATCAACAGGAAAGTGAAAAGTATAAGACTTGCAACATTCAAATGGCCATTAGTCATAAAATCTTCTTGTCCCTAACAATTCTTGAAGATGGCAACAGAGAAGGTCTCTGCATTGTACTTGTGCTGTGGATTGACATAACTAACTGACTCTGATTTTATCAAGACCACAACTTTGATGCTAAAATTTTACTTGTTCATTGAGAGTAAAAAACTATTTTTGGGCTAGGTGATTAGAGTTGAAATTCTAATAGGGGTGTTGGGATGTTAAACTTTGTCACCATGTTTGTAATAATCTTGGGACTCCTTCATTATGTCATTGTTGTGTACTATAGGTTATTATTTATAGAATTTTCCTGGAGCATGATGTGGTGTATTGATTCCAGTTTCATATACAGAATTGCAGTCATCTCTTTGACCAAAAATTGTAGCTGACAATGCCAGTTAATGTTCCTTCTTAATCTACTGCTTTCTGCACCTAGGTCTTCTCATTGGTTCCTTCAGATTTGTATCAGGTGTTAACAAAAACTTTGTGGTCTGGCTGTAAGATGAGACTTCTCATGCACTATATGGATGTAGGTTAGAATGTGTTGAGTCTTTTGCCTTTGATTTTTAAATTCTACTAAGCATATTTTTTGAAACCTGGTCCATGTGTCTTGCCTTCCACTGTGTCTGCTACACTTCAGTAAAGACAGTGTTTAAAGATAAGCATGCATGCATCAAGTTCTGTGTCCACTTAGCCCAAATGGCTACAGGAATGTTTGTGAGATTGAAGTGACAGTCTTCTCAGTGGAAGAATCCGTCTCTGTGCTGACAGAACACCAGACACGTTTGTTCCATTATGAAGTGCATGCTGATCATTTTTTTTGACACATGGAATTGTGCATCATGAATTTGTTCCACAGAAACACACTGTGAATAAACATTTATATGCAGATGTTCTATGACAACTGTGGGAAGATGTGTGGAAACAATGAGCTTAGCAGTGGAACACTGTAAATTATTTTCTCCACAATGACACTGCTATTACTTACCCAGCTTTATCTATATGGAAATTTTTGTCCAGTGATGGTATGTATGTTTTTCAGCTCCCTCTGTACTCCCCATGTCTACCACCCTGTAAATTTTCTTTTTCTGAAACCCAAATTAACACTGAAGAGAAGGAGGTTTTGTGACACCAACATGATTCAACAATAATTGCAGGCTACACTTGCAGGATTCTGAACAGAGGACAACAGTAAATACTACCAATAATGCTGTAATCATTTGGATTGCTGTGTCTGGTTGTAAGGGGACGACTTTAAGTGGGACAGTATGGAAAAGCACATAAATGCTGGTATTGCTGAAAAAAAAAGTAATGTCCAGAAGCTTTCTGGGTAACTCCTCCTGTGTATTTTGCATCTCTGGTATATGTGCTACAGAATAGCTCTCTTGTTTTCTACAATATTCACTTTTGTATTTCCAGAATGTTACAAATGATTCTGTCGTGACTGGAGAGGAGGTACAAGAAAATGTACATGATAACAGTACTGTGAATGAACCTCCCAGAAAGAAGAATCGCAAGAAGTAATGATGTGTTACAATTTACATCACTTCATGGCTGTGACTAATTGAGCTGTGCATTTCCTCTGTAAACCATGAAATTGGACTTTTCTTCCTTTGAGAGATGATACAACAGACACTAGCACTTCAGTGTGTAAGAACCATCTAACATACAATACATTTTAATCTGGTTTTTGAATTTGGAACCTTTGCATTTCCATGCTGAATGAGTGCTGTTTATATGTGTGTGTGTGACTTTGTTTTCCAAAGAATAATATCTCTATGTTGTGACACGGCGTAATCTGGTAGAAATTTGTCATTGTGTTAGAGGAACATGCGCCATCTGATGGGTACACTCTGAAGATGGAGACATTGTGTTTCTCTAAAACATTGGCAATTTTATGCCAGACTACAGGGTCTGCACTGGTGAGAGCTATGGCATGTTCCTTTGAAATGTTGCAAAGATTTTACCAGACTGCACAACACATCCCACAGGACAGTATCCATCAGTGTCATCTCCGTGAAAACCTCTTGTCCTATGTTGTGTTTCCTGTTTCCTGTTGTGGGCCTGATAGACAACACCCAAAGAAATATGAAATTTACTCCACAATCTGGCTTGTGTTTGCTGTAGCCGAGGCTGTTGGAGCGACTTGCAAGCATCACAGTAGAGATTTTAGGTATGATTTGAATCCCTCCAAAATTTTTTTATTTACATGACAACTTCAATTTCTTAATTTTTATATCATCCTTTCTTTGAAGTTCTAACTATTGTGTATTGTGGTAGTAATGAGAAATTGATTATTTGCTGGGCTAAGAGTAGGTATTTCAGCTTCTTAATAGCGTGTAACTCTGTATCTCTAGTAGAGGCACACTCTATGCATAACAGAGTAAGAGAAATATGACACCTTGTATCTGAAATGTGTGACTTTAAGTTTGGACACTTTCAAATCCTGTGGATTGAGATGCTGTGTAGTTTGTCAGATTTTTTCCAATATTATGGAGGAATGTGCTGCCTGTCTCAAGCTGTAAGTAGCTTTACCATGAACATTAGTACTTTCAGTCAGAATATATCTGCATTGAATTTTTATTTCATGTATGTCTCAGATAACTCTGCACGTGTAGTGTAAGTTGTCTGAATAAGTTAGGCTATGTTTTTTCAAGAAGTTACATATTCTGTCTACATGTTTACTTGTTGTACATTTGGCTAGGTGTGCTTTAAAGATATAGGAGTACTTTGTTTTAGTTTTGAAGATTGCTGTCTTCTAGCATATGATGCCAAGTAGTCTGGTGGAAGTCCTCTTTTATTTCTAGACCTGGGGTGGCCGTGACATGGCTTATGTACATCACTAATCCAGCTCACACAAGTTACCTTAAAAAAATATGTGCAGGTAGTGTAAATGTGCTTGAAGCAGACCTTGACCAGAATTTTAGAAGTTTTTTTTAAACAAAGAGACTCATCCAACTGAACCTAGCCTATTGTAGCTGGATGAACAGAAATAAGAAGCCATCAGATAAGGAAACAATATTTTATTTAATGAATGCATGGGTCTTGCCTAGGTTGTCTTCTATAGTGTGGCTCCTGAATCTCATCTAGCTGGCAACAATTGATCCAGACACTTCTACCAGACTGCACAGGTTCAAGTCCCAGAAGACAGCAGTCTTCATAATTGTTGCCATGAAAACCTCAAATCTGTCGTCGTCGTCGTCCCCCCCCCCCCCCCCCCCCCGGGGTTATTAGGAGGGAGATTATCATATTTTTTGGTAAAGTATTGTTGTTTTATATTACGCCTC
>Ga0123357_10003459_pt1 | contig 18118 bp, 8 predicted proteins | sample TergutEmb28metaG_FD_89873 | JGI IMG/M metagenome (GOLD analysis project Ga0123357, IMG submission 89873) | Embiratermes neotenicus P4 segment gut microbial communities from Petit-Saut dam, French Guiana - Emb289 P4 | ecosystem: Host-associated > Arthropoda: Insects > Digestive system > Gut ... | reverse complement strand
ATTATTATTATTATTATTATTATTATTATTATTTTGTATATTTGAGATGAAGATGGAGTTTAAAGCAGATTGTATTGACAGTGTGATGTACAGACATATTTGGAAAAATGAACTTGGATTTCTTCCAATACAAATTTCATACAATGAAGTTTTGTTAGCAACTTTTGTACTTTGTAATGGCCATAAGATACATTGGATTTACTTCTTAATGGCTCCCATTTGGAATTTACAATAAACATTCTTTACTGAAAGGTTAGTGGTGATAATATTTAAACTTAGTGCAGGAATTACATCCATATACGTTGGATTTTTTTTGAAGAGTGTAGCTCCCCGGATCCAATGAAAAAATACTTTTGAATCAAAAAGTGATAAACGTAGTGTTGTAATTTTTCTTTCTTCACTGCAGTTTTCCTGTCACTTCAGCCCATATATATATATGTTTATTCATTATTTGGTAAGAAATAATTGTAATGTATATAGTAATGCATGTTTATGACTGTAAATATATGTAACAGTGAATATGGCTTTTGCATATTTGTATGTGAAAGCATACGAAGTGACAAGGAGTGCGTTTAAACCTTACAGAGCATATCTTTCATTGGCTCTATGAGTAAACAGAAATTCAAGCTCCATTGGGCAGTTGAGTGTCAGCTGAGAGTTGTGTCATTTTATCTGTCCTGGAACCTGAAGTGCTTGTGTACTAGTTTGTCATGTCTCATGTACAGCAGACTGTTACTTGTGATAAATGTTTCTTGTTGAGCAAACAGAGTTCATTTGCAAAGTATGTGTATGTCATGGAATATATGCCTCTGTAAGTTTTGTAAAGAAAAATATCCCATGTCAGCAGTGCCATATGACAGAACAGTGTACAAAATAATGGAGAATATGGAATTACAGTTTGAGTGTTGGACAAAAATAAAATGTGATTTTTTTTCTTCAGATGAACATGTTTTACATTAACTAGGAACATAAATGGCCAGAATAACATGTTGATGTTAGGCAAATCACCATGCAATTTGTCAAGTTTCCTTTACAGTGAGTGCATTCAGTATCATAGTGCCTACATTTTTTAAAGACATAAAAGTCAGTTATGTTAAATTAAAAACCTGACATGATTATTCAGGGAATTAAGAGAAGAGAGAACTTAGAACAATTAACAGTTTAAAGATAATATTCGAGAAGAGTTTGCTAATAGCTCAAGACAAGTGCTCAATCATGCGGTGACAAATGTTTCAGTATCATATGATGAGAAATGTTCTGAGAAAGGGTGAGCGCAGCATAGAAGCAGCAAGTTGGCACTTCTAAGATCTGCTATGAAATAAGGTAAGTTTTGCTACTGTGAGTGGAAAAACAGATGTGGGCTTTGTATACAACAGAGTTTCTGTGACAACTTCCATGCTATAGGATTGTATTAAAGATATATTCTGTACTTGAAAACATTGAAATATGGGGTGCCAATGCTAGCTTTCAATGTAAGGAAAGATATAGAACTCTGTATTGCATGTAAAGTACAACAAGAAAATATTTTATAATACGTTTTGGTGAGAATCTAACAGAGCAGTCAAATACTGTTTCATATCCCTTCCGTTTTATAATTATTCATACATACATGCTGTAAGCTGCAATGGTAGTGGCCTTCAGTGAAGCTTTCTATTTTATGCTTTGCAGCAGGTTTCCAAAAACAGATGTACAGTTGAAATGTCAGTGCAAAAAGTGCTTTTATTTTGAATGCGGAAAAAGTTTTATACGTGCTATTCGTAGGGCAGGGATATGTGATTAAAACAAATTTTCTATGATTATACACATTACACACATACTAAAGTAACCAGAAAGCATAGTTGGTTTGGTGACACTGTGAACTGGGTTGTCTGGAAAGTTCAAAGCCCAGTGGGGGTGAGATGTTCCAGACCCATCTGGACTTCACCAAGACCTAATCTGCCTCCTGTACAGTGGGTTACCAGGTCTCTTTCCTGGAGGTAAAGTAGCCAGAGTGTGGTGTTGACCAGTCACCCTCTTCTAGCACCAAGATTGAGTATGTGTAGAGCTGTACCCGTACCTCCCCTATATTCTTGCTTGGCATGTTGGCCTTTACCTCTTTGTATACATACTTATACAAGAAGTAGGTACGTACAAGCAAGAGTGTCAGATTTTTTTATTTTGAATGCTGCCCTAATTGATAGCAGTTGATACATAGTAGATTCAGAGCTCCATAATTTCACTGGAATATGTGCATTGCTATCTTCAGATGAACTGAAACCAGGATATTTGCATTAACCACTTGAGAGTTGTGTAACTTTTTGGTGACAGCTGGTAGGGGTGATTAATGCTTGAGGTGCTATGTTATTTTTGCTGAAATTGCAAGCATTATGGAAAAGATTCTACTGACCACAAATTTGGCAGTGTATGTATGGAAGTGTGTCTTCCACTGCACATGACAACGTAGAACTTGTTTAGCCACTGGGAAACTGTCTGGTTGGATTTTCTTTTATGGATCACTGCAAAGCACTTGCTTCTGAATCTACCTACAGAAGATTTATTTTATTTCTGTAGAAACCGCGTGTAAAACGTGTACAAAAGACAACAAGTGCTGTTAGAATACAAGGCACACTGTCATCCTTTTTTTAAAATGAAACAGGATTGAAACAGTGTGACTCTGTCATCAATATTATTCAATTTAGCATTACAAAATGTGATACAAAGTATAAAAATGGTTCCAAATGGTATGAAGATTGGTAAAGAACAATTTAATGTATTAGCATATGCAGATGGCATTGTATTAACTGGAAAAAATGAAACAGAAATAAGACAACTTTTTGTAGAAATAGAAAACATTGCCAGAAAGCTAGGACAACAAATAAACCAAGGAAAAACAAAATATACAATAGTGGAATAGAAAAACAGCTCAAAACAAAATAAAACAGGAGAATTAACAATAAAAATTGTACATTTGAAAGAGCTGAAAACAATCACCAAATAGATTTACAAGAAAGAGTAAAATGCTAACAAAACATACTTCATGCCAGAACATTTTTTAGAAATAAAAATATATCTAAAAAACTAAAATTAGGACTAAAGAACACGATAATAGACAAAAGTTTAACATATGCATCAGAAACCTGGATACTAACAAAGAGAGAGAAAGCAAATGAACATTTTTGAAAGGAAAGCATATATATAGAAGAATTTTAGGCCCAGTATATGACAATAAAAAAAACAGGAGAATATTAACCAATAAAGAAATTTATGCAGTGGTTAAAAAAACCCGCTACAACAGAGACAAGAAGGTTAAGTAGATTATATTGGTTTTGGTATGTTCAGAGAATGGAAGAAAATGGAATTCCCAAAAAGTATTGTATATAAATTTGGAAGCAATAAGGCTGAGAGGTAGACCAAGAAAGAGATGGCAAGGTGAATTGAGGGAGGGTGGAAGACTAGCTGGTGGAAAAGGGTGGAAGGAAAGAGTATAAAACAGAGAGGAATGGAAGAAGCTGCTGAGAGTGGCAAGGAATCGTTGCTTTCTGCACATGCCAATGGAATGAATGAATGAAATAGCATACTTCAGGCATGTCAAACTTCATGTTCACAACTTGCAAGGAGCTCAGGGTATTGAGATAATATGGCCATATTGAATGAATATTAAAGGAGGAAAGGTGGCCCAATATATGTTCCAGTGGTCACCGCTAGGAGGAGGAGGAAGATGACGACAATGAAATGATAAAGATGAACCTAGGTATAGAGTCAAAACATACTTATTTTATTATGGGAGCTGGAACCTGGAATGACTGATTAGTGTGAGAACTGAAGGTCATCAGTGCATGAAGGTTTAAAGCAGAAAAGATGAATGCAGTGAGGATTACTGAAAAGTGCTATATAAACATTCATATGCAAGGACTGATATAAGCCATAAATATTTTGGAATAGTGGCCTTGTCAAAATTCAAAGCCGGTATGTTTTCAATACAAATCATACACATCTGTGTTGCAGTCTTCCCTCTCCCCCTAAACAAGGAGTAGAAAAGTTTTCTGCATGATGGAACACAGATCTCACAAAAGCATAATTTATCATTGTTTTGTGTTTTTCCAGTGACCCTGTGTGTAGTAGGAACACCAGCAAACTCGGAAACAGGTAACAACATTAAAAATGTTAGTATGGCACTGTTGTATTGATAAAAAAAAAAGGTAAAGTTCTGTCTGTCCTTAACTAAGCACCATGCCATGAAGGCATATGGAGGAATGGAGACAGCTCCATGCATTCTTTACGTTGACATTAGGTGGTGTGAGTGGTCTGCTTTTTACTTCAGTTGCTTCACACCAGGAAAAAAACCTTGTGTTGGTAGGCACTGGAATGGGCTTCTATGCTGGACTGGATATGAGAAGACCAGTCTTGACCTTGTTAGGAATTGAACCCCAATTTCTTAGTTGTCCAGCCTGCAGTCTAGTCACTTTAGCTCGCACTGTAGCTAACTGAATTGAACTGTCATGAAATGTCACCAAAAACTTTGAAGTTTTTTCTGGCCTTCATATGTGCATTTCTTCATTTTTCTGCAGTGTTTGTATAAAATAATAATTTTGCATTTAAAGATTATTGTGTTTAACATACAAACAGCTAAAATACAAAGTTACTTTGAAGGAGAATGGAAGTGGTTGGTAAGGGTCACATACATTTAACCAGCCACACTTTCCTTTTTAAAGTTTCATAAAAGCAGGGATTTTTTTGATGAGTTGAGTAATTATCAGCCTGTGGAAGATTCTGCACCATGGAGTTTAATGTATGATGATGTACTTACACAGATGGCATTTAGACATCCTTTACAAGGTAGAAAAAAATGCCTTGTGTGTAGACCATGTCTTCTCATCCATAAAAAACTAAACTTTGGGTTTTCATGAAATTCAGTATTGGTTTCTTTATGAAAAGTTATTGAGCAAGTGTGATTTTTGTGGCAATTGGCATGATCACAGTCATGCTTTACATACAGGTGTCACTGAATTTTCCTGCATTTTCCATATTTCTTGACCGGTCTGGGTGAAATTCAGTACAGAAGCTCTCCACATTATGTCATTTTTGTACCATTGTTGTTTCTGTGAAAATCAGTGCAGTGAGGGGCATACTCTATGTAAGGTTTTAAATAAAATTGTTTGCATATTTTTTTACATTTTTCATCCATCGCGGCTAAAATTCAGTACAGGAATTGTCCACAGCAGTGTATTGAGTAAATTTGAGTTTTGTGAAAATTGAAAATGTGAAAGCCATACTGCACATGGGGAAATAAATTAATTTTTGTTCCTACTTCCCACATTTATTGTCTGATTAGGGTGCAATTAAGTAGGCTTTTAAAACCTCCGTGCATAATTCTGTCACATATTCATGAGTTTCATGATAATGGGTGTGGGAAAAAGGTTGTAGTTTCTTAAGGACTTAAACGAAGTTACTCATGATGTGAAACTGAATGACATTTTGAAGCCAAATTGCATTTAATATGTGTCCCTGTCTTTGTAAATTGATGAGTTGTAGGCATAACATACTCGTAGAATAATGCTAACCAGATTTCATTGTATGATAAATTGTTTACAAGTCTCTTTCTTTCTCATGCTATTCTTCATAACTTACCTGAAAGGAAAAATACCTGGTAAGGTAAAAAGAATTAAGTTGGTAGATCATTTAATAAAAACTATGACCCAGAGACATGCAGAGGAACATAATTCCATTACTTTCCCATTTGTGCGTTCCTGTAAGAGGCCACTGCTCTTCTCGTGTCTGAATGTGTCTTTTCAGTTTTCCAAAGAGAGTAGTGTTTTTTAATGCAGTTAATATAATATGTGCTACTGAGATTCCATTTCTGTCATATCTTGCAGGGCCACAATGTAGATGCAGTTCAGGATTAAAAGATTGTGCTAATTTTTTTATATATACAAAGTAATTGTAGTAATTGAGTGAGTGTGTGTGTGTGTGGTTGTCCGCACTTGCACATGTATGTATGTATGTATGTATGAGCACAAGATGTGATAATGTTGTATGTGTGCCAGCAGAAGCAAGAGAGTATTTTGTCCGTGGAATCCATTTTATGATTGATGATTCAGAACAGGATGAGGCTGTCTGTATTGTATTTATGTTACAGCAGTTTTTTATGAATATAGACATTAATTACTCTCCACACTACCCACAAATGATAATCCTGACATGTGATGAAAGGACAAAGATTGAATTATCTGTTCTTCTCCACAGTTTGTGGTCAAAAATTTAAAAGGTACTTCTTGATCAAAAACAATTTTAAATGACATTTACTGCCATTTACTTTTAATATGAGGTAAAGTTTGTGATCTTTGAAGGTAAAAGTGACTAAACATTAGGCATTATTGTGTATGCCCATGTATAGAGAGATACTTTGGTTACTCATGATGCAGCTTGGAATAAAGAACAAAAAAACTTTGTACTGACCAACTTGGCTCCTTTGAAGTTATAGTATGGAATCTGAGATACCAGTCCTGGTGCTTTTTGCAGCAGAAATAACACTTTATAAAGAAAGGTGTCAGATCGTAGGAGTGTGATGAAAAATCAGTTAAATGTAACTAAATGATGAATAAAAATCTAGAGATATGTGTGGGAATGGTACACTGTGCAATCAAAATTACTGTGACAGGTTTTACTCATTTCTTTTATAAAGGTGTCATTACTAAAGGAAGAGTGTCAGTTACAATGAAGGTGCATGATTTTGTATATATTTTTTATCTTCTCTCTATTCCAGTCTGAAAGAAAGTAATAAGAAAGACACATTATATTGGTTGCTTTGTTATATATGTGCTACAGTATACAAGTTTGGGATGGTTTTAGGAACTGTATTCAGTTACTTTTACTGTGTTTTATGACCAAATCATCATATTATGTTCTTGTCATAAAATATGTGAACAAATAATGAGAAAGTAAACTATAATATTTGAGTGATAAATGTAGTCATCATGTTGCTTTTTATACTTCTGAGAATAAAAAATAAAGAATTTTTGCCTGTTATTGTTGTTCATAATATTGCGTATGTGAAAAACTTTATGTTAACCCCTTAATGCCACAACATGTACAGTATGTAGTATTTACAGTAACAGTACACAGGTTTTAAATTCCCAAGTCCTTGAAGGCTAGGGAGATTTATATTCCCTAGTTCTGTCAGTATCAAAGACTAGCATACTTGTTGAAAGGTTAATTGCAAGGAAGCTATCACGACCCAATTGATGTACTGTACTAGTAGCAGTGCGGAGGAACTGGGCAACCACAAACTGCATCAATCGGATTATGTGGGGTTTAGCAGAAGTTCATACCAGGCATCTACTGAATGCATATTGTAAGCATTACAAAGAAGCCAACATGTTCTGTAATCAGTTTGTTGAAATTAGTGTATTTTAATTTTTAATTCCATGCATTACAAGAAAAGGTGTTCTGACGATTATGAACAGACTGTATACGAAAAAGTCCATTATATTATACATGCCTCACAGTTATAAAATATAAGGACAATTTGGCCTGTATAAATTAAATGAAGTGTAGTAAAAATGGTTTGGCTTGTGCCAAAAAAATCTGTCTCATCTTTAGACTTGTCAGAGTGGTTCTTCATAAAACCATGATGCTAGACAACACAAAAAGTAACATAAAGTAAGTTTACAGGAATGTAGAGGTCAGACATGTAGGGTAAATAGAAGCAATAAAATTGAGAGTATTAATCATCATCATCTTCTTCCTCCTTTTCTTCTTCCTCCCCTTCCTCCTCTTCTTCTTCTTCTTCTTCTTCTTCAGTTGTTGCAAGCCATTATTTTCATTGCTGTATAACTGTCAGCTCCTTTGTGTCTGGCAACTTGCTTTAGGTATTGTAGTCGAGGTCTTCCTATGGCCTTTTGTTTGGATGTTGCTCCTTCAAGGATGTGGTACTTCATCATTTGTTATTCTATCTGTCCATTTTATTTTTAACATTCTTCTCCAGCACCATGTTTCAAATGCATTTACGACCCTCTCTTCATTTTTTCTAGGCTTCATGTTTCTGATCCATAAAGAGCAACACTCCAAATACAACTTTTTATAAGTTTCTTTTTTATTTCCAAACTAAGGTTAATCGAACTGAGTAGTTGCTTTATATTATTAAACATAACTTTAGCTTTTTTAACTCGTATGGTGTCTTCTTTATTTTTTCCAGCTTCTGTGAATATACTGCGTAGGTACTTGAATTTTGTAACTTGCTTTAGGGCTTCAGCATCCATTTTAATAGTAATATTTTCAGGATCTTTGGCGCAAACCATAACTTCTGTTTTTATCCTGTTAATTTTCATTTTGTAATTACTTTTTAAAATATCATCTAAGCTTTCTAATGCTCTTTTTAAATTTATTTCATCTTGCACTATAATTGCTATATCATCTGCAAACCTTAGCATTTGTGTTCTCATTCTGTTCATGTTGATCCTAGTGCAGTATTCTTTGCATTCATTTATAGCTTGTTCTCTGTATATATTGAATAGCAGTGGCAGTAAGTTGCCCCACTCCTTTTCTAATTTGTGTCTTCTCTTTTACTTTCTTTTATTATAGATGTCATTTGAAGTTTGTATAACTCTCTAATAATTCTTCTATCTCTGTAATCTATTTTAATCATTTTTACTGTTTTCATCATTATGTCCCAATTTACATTGTCAAAAGCTTTCAGTAGGTCTACAAAGGCAATAATACCTTTTTGTTTACTTTAAAAACTTTTCTTTACAATGTTTTGCAAACAAAACGGCTTCTCATGTACCTCTATTCTTTTGAAAGCCGAATTGGTCTTTTGCTAGGTTTTCATCAATCTTTTTCTCTATTCACCCCAAAATAATTTTTGTATTTACGTGTCAGGATGCTCAAGGTTCGGTATTCTTCACATTTTGTTGGTATATTTTTCTTTGCTAACATTACCATTATATCTTGTTCTTAAGCTTTCGCCGTGTTGTAAATGTAATTTATTCCTTTTTGGGTAATTCCCCGGAATCTGAGATTTAGTTGCCGACGTTTCGGAACTCACTATCGGTTCCATCTTCATAGGCAGGTGAATGAAGTATATACTTCATTCACCTGCCTATGAAGATGGAACCGATAGTGAGTTCCGAAACGTCGGCAACTAAATCTCAGATTCCGGGGAATTACCCAAAAAGGAATAAATTACATTTACAACACGGCGAAAGCTTAAGAACAAGATATAATGGTAATGTTAGCAAAGAAAAATATACCAACAAAATGTGAAGAATACCGAACCTTGAGCATCCTGACACGTAAATACAAAAATTATTTTGGGGTGAATAGAGAAAAAGATTGATGAAAACCTAGCAAAAGACCAATTCGGCTTTCAAAAGAATAGAGGTACATGAGAAGCCGTTTTGTTTGCAAAACATTGTAAAGAAAAGTTTTTAAAGTAAACAAAAAGGTATTATTGCCTTTGTAGACCTACTGAAAGCTTTTGACAATGTAAATTGGGACATAATGATGAAAACAGTAAAAATGATTAAAATAGATTACAGAGATAGAAGAATTATTAGAGAGTTATACAAACTTCAAATGACATCTATAATAAAAGAAAGTAAAAGAGAAGACACAAATTAGAAAAGGAGTGGGGCAACTTACTGCCACTGCTATTCAATATATACAGAGAACAAGCTATAAATGAATGCAAAGAATACTGCACTAGGATCAACATGAACAGAATGAGAACACAAATGCTAAGGTTTGCAGATGATATAGCAATTATAGTGCAAGATGAAATAAATTTAAAAAGAGCATTAGAAAGCTTAGATGATATTTTAAAAAGTAATTACAAAATGAAAATTAACAGGATAAAAACAGAAGTTATGGTTTGCGCCAAAGATCCTGAAAATATTACTATTAAAATGGATGCTGAAGCCCTAAAGCAAGTTACAAAATTCAAGTACCTACGCAGTATATTCACAGAAGCTGGAAAAAATAAAGAAGACACCATACGAGTTAAAAAAGCTAAAGTTATGTTTAATAATATAAAGCAACTACTCAGTTCGATTAACCTTAGTTTGGAAATAAAAAAGAAACTTATAAAAAGTTGTATTTGGAGTGTTGCTCTTTATGGATCAGAAACATGAAGCCTAGAAAAAATGAAGAGAGGGTCGTAAATGCATTTGAAACATGGTGCTGGAGAAGAATGTTAAAAATAAAATGGACAGATAGAATAACAAATGATGAAGTACCACATCCTTGAAGGAGCAACATCCAAACAAAAGGCCATAGGAAGACCTCGACTACAATACCTAAAGCAAGTTGCCAGACACAAAGGAGCTGACAGTTATACAGCAATGAAAATAATGGCTTGCAACAACTGAAGAAGAAGAAGAAGAAGAAGAAGAGGAGGAAGGGGAGGAAGAAGAAAAGGAGGAAGAAGATGATGATGATTAATACTCTCAATTTTATTGCTTCTATTTACCCTACATGTCTGACCTCTACATTCCTGTAAACTTACTTTATGTTACTTTTTGTGTTGTCTAGCATCATGGTTTTATGAAGAACCACTCTGACAAGTCTAAAGATGAGACAGATTTTTTTGGCACAAGCCAAACCATTTTTACTACACTTCATTTAATTTATACAGGCCAAATTGTCCTTATATTTTATAACTGTGAGGCATGTATAATATAATGGACTTTTTCGTATACAGTCTGTTCATAATCGTCAGAACACCTTTTCTTGTAATGCATGGAATTAAAAATTAAAATACACTAATTTCAACAAACTGATTACAGAACATGTTGGCTTCTTTGTAATGCTTACAATATGCATTCAGTAGATGCCTGGTATGAACTTCTGCTAAACCCCACATAATCCGATTGATGCAGTTTGTGGTTGCCCAGTTCCTCCGCACTGCTACTAGTACAGTACATCAATTGGGTCGTGATAGCTTCCTTGCAATTAACCTTTCAACAAGTATGCTAGTCTTTGATACTGACAGAACTAGGGAATATAAATCTCCCTAGCCTTCAAGGACTTGGGAATTTAAAACCTGTGTACTGTTACTGTAAATACTACATACTGTACATGTTGTGGCATTAAGGGGTTAACATAAAGTTTTTCACATACGCAATATTATGAACAACAATAACAGGCAAAAATTCTTTATTTTTTATTCTCAGAAGTATAAAAAGCAACATGATGACTACATTTATCACTCAAATATTATAGTTTACTTTCTCATTATTTGTTCACATATTTTATGACAAGAACATAATATGATGATTTGGTCATAAAACACAGTAAAAGTAACTGAATACAGTTCCTAAAACCATCCCAAACTTGTATACTGTAGCACATATATAACAAAGCAACCAATATAATGTGTCTTTCTTATTACTTTCTTTCAGACTGGAATAGAGAGAAGATAAAAAATATATACAAAATCATGCACCTTCATTGTAACTGACACTCTTCCTTTAGTAATGACACCTTTATAAAAGAAATGAGTAAAACCTGTCACAGTAATTTTGATTGCACAGTGTACCATTCCCACACATATCTCTAGATTTTTATTCATCATTTAGTTACATTTAACTGATTTTTCATCACACTCCTACGATCTGACACCTTTCTTTATAAAGTGTTATTTCTGCTGCAAAAAGCACCAGGACTGGTATCTCAGATTCCATACTATAACTTCAAAGGAGCCAAGTTGGTCAGTACAAAGTTTTTTTGTTCTTTATTCCAAGCTGCATCATGAGTAACCAAAGTATCTCTCTATACATGGGCATACACAATAATGCCTAATGTTTAGTCACTTTTACCTTCAAAGATCACAAACTTTACCTCATATTAAAAGTAAATGGCAGTAAATGTCATTTAAAATTGTTTTTGATCAAGAAGTACCTTTTAAATTTTTGACCACAAACTGTGGAGAAGAACAGATAATTCAATCTTTGTCCTTTCATCACATGTCAGGATTATCATTTGTGGGTAGTGTGGAGAGTAATTAATGTCTATATTCATAAAAAACTGCTGTAACATAAATACAATACAGACAGCCTCATCCTGTTCTGAATCATCAATCATAAAATGGATTCCACGGACAAAATACTCTCTTGCTTCTGCTGGCACACATACAACATTATCACATCTTGTGCTCATACATACATACATACATACATGTGCAAGTGCGGACAACCACACACACACACACTCACTCAATTACTACAATTACTTTGTATATATAAAAAAATTAGCACAATCTTTTAATCCTGAACTGCATCTACATTGTGGCCCTGCAAGATATGACAGAAATGGAATCTCAGTAGCACATATTATATTAACTGCATTAAAAAACACTACTCTCTTTGGAAAACTGAAAAGACACATTCAGACACGAGAAGAGCAGTGGCCTCTTACAGGAACGCACAAATGGGAAAGTAATGGAATTATGTTCCTCTGCATGTCTCTGGGTCATAGTTTTTATTAAATGATCTACCAACTTAATTCTTTTTACCTTACCAGGTATTTTTCCTTTCAGGTAAGTTATGAAGAATAGCATGAGAAAGAAAGAGACTTGTAAACAATTTATCATACAATGAAATCTGGTTAGCATTATTCTACGAGTATGTTATGCCTACAACTCATCAATTTACAAAGACAGGGACACATATTAAATGCAATTTGGCTTCAAAATGTCATTCAGTTTCACATCATGAGTAACTTCGTTTAAGTCCTTAAGAAACTACAACCTTTTTCCCACACCCATTATCATGAAACTCATGAATATGTGACAGAATTATGCACGGAGGTTTTAAAAGCCTACTTAATTGCACCCTAATCAGACAATAAATGTGGGAAGTAGGAACAAAAATTAATTTATTTCCCCATGTGCAGTATGGCTTTCACATTTTCAATTTTCACAAAACTCAAATTTACTCAATACACTGCTGTGGACAATTCCTGTACTGAATTTTAGCCGCGATGGATGAAAAATGTAAAAAAATATGCAAACAATTTTATTTAAAACCTTACATAGAGTATGCCCCTCACTGCACTGATTTTCACAGAAACAACAATGGTACAAAAATGACATAATGTGGAGAGCTTCTGTACTGAATTTCACCCAGACCGGTCAAGAAATATGGAAAATGCAGGAAAATTCAGTGACACCTGTATGTAAAGCATGACTGTGATCATGCCAATTGCCACAAAAATCACACTTGCTCAATAACTTTTCATAAAGAAACCAATACTGAATTTCATGAAAACCCAAAGTTTAGTTTTTTATGGATGAGAAGACATGGTCTACACACAAGGCATTTTTTTCTACCTTGTAAAGGATGTCTAAATGCCATCTGTGTAAGTACATCATCATACATTAAACTCCATGGTGCAGAATCTTCCACAGGCTGATAATTACTCAACTCATCAAAAAAATCCCTGCTTTTATGAAACTTTAAAAAGGAAAGTGTGGCTGGTTAAATGTATGTGACCCTTACCAACCACTTCCATTCTCCTTCAAAGTAACTTTGTATTTTAGCTGTTTGTATGTTAAACACAATAATCTTTAAATGCAAAATTATTATTTTATACAAACACTGCAGAAAAATGAAGAAATGCACATATGAAGGCCAGAAAAAACTTCAAAGTTTTTGGTGACATTTCATGACAGTTCAATTCAGTTAGCTACAGTGCGAGCTAAAGTGACTAGACTGCAGGCTGGACAACTAAGAAATTGGGGTTCAATTCCTAACAAGGTCAAGACTGGTCTTCTCATATCCAGTCCAGCATAGAAGCCCATTCCAGTGCCTACCAACACAAGGTTTTTTTCCTGGTGTGAAGCAACTGAAGTAAAAAGCAGACCACTCACACCACCTAATGTCAACGTAAAGAATGCATGGAGCTGTCTCCATTCCTCCATATGCCTTCATGGCATGGTGCTTAGTTAAGGACAGACAGAACTTTACCTTTTTTTTTTATCAATACAACAGTGCCATACTAACATTTTTAATGTTGTTACCTGTTTCCGAGTTTGCTGGTGTTCCTACTACACACAGGGTCACTGGAAAAACACAAAACAATGATAAATTATGCTTTTGTGAGATCTGTGTTCCATCATGCAGAAAACTTTTCTACTCCTTGTTTAGGGGGAGAGGGAAGACTGCAACACAGATGTGTATGATTTGTATTGAAAACATACCGGCTTTGAATTTTGACAAGGCCACTATTCCAAAATATTTATGGCTTATATCAGTCCTTGCATATGAATGTTTATATAGCACTTTTCAGTAATCCTCACTGCATTCATCTTTTCTGCTTTAAACCTTCATGCACTGATGACCTTCAGTTCTCACACTAATCAGTCATTCCAGGTTCCAGCTCCCATAATAAAATAAGTATGTTTTGACTCTATACCTAGGTTCATCTTTATCATTTCATTGTCGTCATCTTCCTCCTCCTCCTAGCGGTGACCACTGGAACATATATTGGGCCACCTTTCCTCCTTTAATATTCATTCAATATGGCCATATTATCTCAATACCCTGAGCTCCTTGCAAGTTGTGAACATGAAGTTTGACATGCCTGAAGTATGCTATTTCATTCATTCATTCCATTGGCATGTGCAGAAAGCAACGATTCCTTGCCACTCTCAGCAGCTTCTTCCATTCCTCTCTGTTTTATACTCTTTCCTTCCACCCTTTTCCACCAGCTAGTCTTCCACCCTCCCTCAATTCACCTTGCCATCTCTTTCTTGGTCTACCTCTCAGCCTTATTGCTTCCAAATTTATATACAATACTTTTTGGGAATTCCATTTTCTTCCATTCTCTGAACATACCAAAACCAATATAATCTACTTAACCTTCTTGTCTCTGTTGTAGCGGGTTTTTTTAACCACTGCATAAATTTCTTTATTGGTTAATATTCTCCTGTTTTTTTTATTGTCATATACTGGGCCTAAAATTCTTCTATATATATGCTTTCCTTTCAAAAATGTTCATTTGCTTTCTCTCTCTTTGTTAGTATCCAGGTTTCTGATGCATATGTTAAACTTTTGTCTATTATCGTGTTCTTTAGTCCTAATTTTAGTTTTTTAGATATATTTTTATTTCTAAAAAATGTTCTGGCATGAAGTATGTTTTGTTAGCATTTTACTCTTTCTTGTAAATCTATTTGGTGATTGTTTTCAGCTCTTTCAAATGTACAATTTTTATTGTTAATTCTCCTGTTTTATTTTGTTTTGAGCTGTTTTTCTATTCCACTATTGTATATTTTGTTTTTCCTTGGTTTATTTGTTGTCCTAGCTTTCTGGCAATGTTTTCTATTTCTACAAAAAGTTGTCTTATTTCTGTTTCATTTTTTCCAGTTAATACAATGCCATCTGCATATGCTAATACATTAAATTGTTCTTTACCAATCTTCATACCATTTGGAACCATTTTTATACTTTGTATCACATTTTGTAATGCTAAATTGAATAATATTGATGACAGAGTCACACTGTTTCAATCCTGTTTCATTTTAAAAAAAGGATGACAGTGTGCCTTGTATTCTAACAGCACTTGTTGTCTTTTGTACACGTTTTACACGCGGTTTCTACAGAAATAAAATAAATCTTCTGTAGGTAGATTCAGAAGCAAGTGCTTTGCAGTGATCCATAAAAGAAAATCCAACCAGACAGTTTCCCAGTGGCTAAACAAGTTCTACGTTGTCATGTGCAGTGGAAGACACACTTCCATACATACACTGCCAAATTTGTGGTCAGTAGAATCTTTTCCATAATGCTTGCAATTTCAGCAAAAATAACATAGCACCTCAAGCATTAATCACCCCTACCAGCTGTCACCAAAAAGTTACACAACTCTCAAGTGGTTAATGCAAATATCCTGGTTTCAGTTCATCTGAAGATAGCAATGCACATATTCCAGTGAAATTATGGAGCTCTGAATCTACTATGTATCAACTGCTATCAATTAGGGCAGCATTCAAAATAAAAAAATCTGACACTCTTGCTTGTACGTACCTACTTCTTGTATAAGTATGTATACAAAGAGGTAAAGGCCAACATGCCAAGCAAGAATATAGGGGAGGTACGGGTACAGCTCTACACATACTCAATCTTGGTGCTAGAAGAGGGTGACTGGTCAACACCACACTCTGGCTACTTTACCTCCAGGAAAGAGACCTGGTAACCCACTGTACAGGAGGCAGATTAGGTCTTGGTGAAGTCCAGATGGGTCTGGAACATCTCACCCCCACTGGGCTTTGAACTTTCCAGACAACCCAGTTCACAGTGTCACCAAACCAACTATGCTTTCTGGTTACTTTAGTATGTGTGTAATGTGTATAATCATAGAAAATTTGTTTTAATCACATATCCCTGCCCTACGAATAGCACGTATAAAACTTTTTCCGCATTCAAAATAAAAGCACTTTTTGCACTGACATTTCAACTGTACATCTGTTTTTGGAAACCTGCTGCAAAGCATAAAATAGAAAGCTTCACTGAAGGCCACTACCATTGCAGCTTACAGCATGTATGTATGAATAATTATAAAACGGAAGGGATATGAAACAGTATTTGACTGCTCTGTTAGATTCTCACCAAAACGTATTATAAAATATTTTCTTGTTGTACTTTACATGCAATACAGAGTTCTATATCTTTCCTTACATTGAAAGCTAGCATTGGCACCCCATATTTCAATGTTTTCAAGTACAGAATATATCTTTAATACAATCCTATAGCATGGAAGTTGTCACAGAAACTCTGTTGTATACAAAGCCCACATCTGTTTTTCCACTCACAGTAGCAAAACTTACCTTATTTCATAGCAGATCTTAGAAGTGCCAACTTGCTGCTTCTATGCTGCGCTCACCCTTTCTCAGAACATTTCTCATCATATGATACTGAAACATTTGTCACCGCATGATTGAGCACTTGTCTTGAGCTATTAGCAAACTCTTCTCGAATATTATCTTTAAACTGTTAATTGTTCTAAGTTCTCTCTTCTCTTAATTCCCTGAATAATCATGTCAGGTTTTTAATTTAACATAACTGACTTTTATGTCTTTAAAAAATGTAGGCACTATGATACTGAATGCACTCACTGTAAAGGAAACTTGACAAATTGCATGGTGATTTGCCTAACATCAACATGTTATTCTGGCCATTTATGTTCCTAGTTAATGTAAAACATGTTCATCTGAAGAAAAAAAATCACATTTTATTTTTGTCCAACACTCAAACTGTAATTCCATATTCTCCATTATTTTGTACACTGTTCTGTCATATGGCACTGCTGACATGGGATATTTTTCTTTACAAAACTTACAGAGGCATATATTCCATGACATACACATACTTTGCAAATGAACTCTGTTTGCTCAACAAGAAACATTTATCACAAGTAACAGTCTGCTGTACATGAGACATGACAAACTAGTACACAAGCACTTCAGGTTCCAGGACAGATAAAATGACACAACTCTCAGCTGACACTCAACTGCCCAATGGAGCTTGAATTTCTGTTTACTCATAGAGCCAATGAAAGATATGCTCTGTAAGGTTTAAACGCACTCCTTGTCACTTCGTATGCTTTCACATACAAATATGCAAAAGCCATATTCACTGTTACATATATTTACAGTCATAAACATGCATTACTATATACATTACAATTATTTCTTACCAAATAATGAATAAACATATATATATATGGGCTGAAGTGACAGGAAAACTGCAGTGAAGAAAGAAAAATTACAACACTACGTTTATCACTTTTTGATTCAAAAGTATTTTTTCATTGGATCCGGGGAGCTACACTCTTCAAAAAAAATCCAACGTATATGGATGTAATTCCTGCACTAAGTTTAAATATTATCACCACTAACCTTTCAGTAAAGAATGTTTATTGTAAATTCCAAATGGGAGCCATTAAGAAGTAAATCCAATGTATCTTATGGCCATTACAAAGTACAAAAGTTGCTAACAAAACTTCATTGTATGAAATTTGTATTGGAAGAAATCCAAGTTCATTTTTCCAAATATGTCTGTACATCACACTGTCAATACAATCTGCTTTAAACTCCATCTTCATCTCAAATATACAAAATAATAATAATAATAATAATAATAATAATAAT
>Ga0123357_10003458_pt1 | contig 18119 bp, 12 predicted proteins | sample TergutEmb28metaG_FD_89873 | JGI IMG/M metagenome (GOLD analysis project Ga0123357, IMG submission 89873) | Embiratermes neotenicus P4 segment gut microbial communities from Petit-Saut dam, French Guiana - Emb289 P4 | ecosystem: Host-associated > Arthropoda: Insects > Digestive system > Gut ... | reverse complement strand
TTCTTCTTCTTCTTCTTCTTCTTCTTCTTCTTCTTCTTCTTCTTCTTTTTTTAATCTTCCTCACAGTCTTCATGACTTTTGAGAATTGACAGTAAACTGTTGTGACAGTTGGCAGTTGATTCTGATGTCACTTCCAAAATACAAAATCATGGTGTTATCAAACTCCAATACTGTAAACAATAATGCCATACTGAAGCTCCAAAACAGGACAGGGACTGAATTTTCATGTCTTAAATGTGCGCACAACGTAATATCAAGAAAAATTATACATTGTTTATAAGGAGATTTGGCTAGGACCACAAAAAATCTAAAATGCAGGAAAATCTTAAATTGAGAACCCCTACTCAGGGATTCTACTGTACTTGTGTTTCTTATATCCCTAATCTGGCCCATTGTATGCTTCTCTACATAACTACTCAAACAGTAACATGTTTCTTGTAAATTTGCCACTCGTACAGGGTAAAATACGGTATACTAAGTTTTCTGCATGAAATGCCACCAGGAAACTACCTAATTTATGTAGCTGTACAAGCTGAAGTAGATGATTTATTAGATAAAAACATAAATACCATGAAAAAAAAAAATGCCCAAATTCTTTTACAAGCAGTAAAACAATTGGTCTCAAGAATTTTTACATGAAACAAAGTACATGAGCATGTCATGAACTAGAATGTGCAACAATCATAATATGATGGCTGATATATCAGTTCAGAATGTTTCAACATTTCAGAATTGACCACCAAACATAAGTGAGTTTCACAATGAAATCAAGAAGAGTGTATGTTGAGGAAATGCTTGTTAGTATCAAGTTACAAAAATGTATGCATCTAGTTTCCAAAACACTAAAGAAAATAATTTTACCATTCTTGTGCATGGTTCTGAAACATGGTCTCAAATGCTAAGTGAACAATATAAAATTTCAAGTTCTTAAAAAATACTGACAAAATTATTTGGATCTGAAAGAGGTTAACTAAATGGAGGATGCTGCAAAATAAAGAAATTAAGTCAGTAGTTTTCTGGTAGTGCAATCAAGGAGGTTACAGTGGGCAAAATACGTGATAATCAAAATGAAAGATACATACAAAATTTAATTTGTTAATGCAAATGTCTGGAAGATTTTGGAGGAGATGATAAGATGGTGTGAAGAGCAATCTTAACAGAAATGTTCTGAGGATGTCAAGTACTGCAAAACTGGAGATATGAAAGCTGTCCCATAATCATTGTACAATTTAACCATACAGTTAGTTTAACAGTAGTAAGAGTAGAGCAAAGATAAGGTCCTCTTTGCATTATCTTCTCAATTTTCCATTTATTTGTTCTCGCTTAGCCAAAACATGCTGCTTAGCTTTATGGTCAGACAGTATCAATTTATTTTCTTTTATCACTGTAAGAGATCCATGTTTAACAACCACAGAGAATAATATTTCATCTGCCTTCATTACTGGCACTGTTGAAAATAGATGAAACATTAACAGTTTTAAAAGTGGTTAACAGAAATGACTTTTGAATTTATTTTATCTCAACAGTTGCTGCTACCTATGTTTTAAATTTACTTCCTCTTCTGAAGAGCAGTATGAAGTTGGCAGTTAAAAATCAACCAGTAAAACAACCAAATCTAGGATCTCAACTTTATTTATGCTCTTTATTCCATAAGTACAGAGCTGATGTTGTCTCATGGGTAATAACTTTATTTATCATGTGCCCATTTCTAACCATAATATATTTGCAATATACAATGCTGACCCATTAGAATTAATTAACTTTCAATCAAACAGGAAACAACCACTCATTCAAATATTACATATTCATCATCATAGTCAAATGCTCCAGTATTTTTTTTTCCTTTGGTGTCAAAATGTAGATTTCACACACAGTTAACATAAATCCTTCACTCATACAAATAACATTTACTTTTTTTAAAAAAAATCACATTAAGGTTTAATAAAAACTCTTGTTACTTAAATACTGACTTAGTTTAAAACCTCAGTTTGAGTTTGTGTCATGTTCTCATTAATTTGTTACAAAAATATACATAAAGTAACTCAAAAATTCTTTTGAAAGTTCAGTTTAATCTCAGAAACTGAAACTAATTTAAGAAAGCTATACAAGTACAGCTTCATATTCTATGTTGCCCAGCAAAGCTACATTACTTCTTCTAGTTTCACCAGTCATCATCTGCTGGTCAAATATTATGGACACGTACTGCGAAGGCATTCATTAACATACCTTTCCAAATATACAGCAGTATGTATTCAAGATCTTGTATTCAGTTTAAAAACAGCAGTTTATATTTTGAGGTTTTATGCACAATTTTTCATTGGTTTCCAAACTTGCTGTGTGCATCCCTTATAAAGTTTTTTGAATATGTGCGTCATTTTCTCAGTGCTTGACAGATGGAATTTGATCCATGGCAGTAACATTAGCTATCCAGTATACAAAGCATCTGCAACTCCAGAGTGAATGGGACCACAGCATGGAGCTTTTTAGGAGTGCATGAAGGTACAGTGTACTGTATTATGTCAGTTGTAGAAACTGGTGTTTACAAGATGACAGTAGCATTAAGTATAACAATCTTTAGACTATTCAAATTCAACTAACGAATTACTATATAGATACTGGAAATACTGTCTCTACAAACATGGGCCAACAATTACTCCAGTTGCTAGAATGTCATGTGGGATACAAGTATTGAGTCTGTGAACTAATGACATAATTTCACCCAGAGTTGTGAACAATCCAAGTAAACCCAGTATATGCTACACCAATGCTGGCATCATTACTTAATATGTATATATTTCAAATGTCATATCTGTTAAAATTATTAACTATACGTACTTAACACAAATTTAACAGATTAGGAGCCATAATGATAATCTCACTGCATAAATTTGATTGCATACATCTAGGCAGTCTGCAATGATTATATGCAACATATCCAAGAGTAATTGCACACCTAAATAGGACCTTCATCTCATAATTTGGCATACTCCATGACATCTTAACTTGCAGTCCTGGTCATGTGTGGCAGACAAGGACTATCTCAGGTGAGTCTCAACATTATTTTCGTGATTGACTTTGTACCTTTCTTATTAATGCAGGCATCAGTATCTCCCATCTAAATTTATTTGTGAACTGGATAATCTTTGTCACCTATAAAGTTGACAAATTTAATATAAATATGTCAATAAAATCAAGAACCGAAATTAAGCAACATGACGAGAATTCTAAACAATTTTCAGGTGTTACACCCACATGAATAGTAACCAGTGTTCCAGAACTGTGATTGCAGTTTGGTATTTACTGCAAAATAAGAAGAATGTCTTGCCTAAAATACTGATTGTACCTTTTTATAGATTGTGGTGGGCACAAGTTCATACAACAGAAAACAACCATGACAGCTCTGTGATACAGTTATGAATTGCAACTATAAATTTCCCTCTAACTAGGTAATGTAATTTTGTCGTCATACATAGATGACAATTTTCTGTCAGTGAGAAAATAGAAAGTAATCTTTACATTCAGATGTAGGTCAAGATGAAGTTTGAATATAATATCTTACATCCTGAAACAATGACGTATCTCTATATATGGTTTGTTACAACAATTCACATCTCTGATAGAGCTGTAGGTCTAAATTAACTGCAGATATGCAATGAAAACAGCCTGTGCTGAAAGTGGAAGTCTTCTGATCTTTTATACAGGTCCACTGGTACTTCTGCTTACCTCACTTTAATAAATATGTAACACCAATGGCCACTTAACAGTGTTAAGCTACCATATAGACCCCTTCGCAATGGCAAGGTGGCATTTAAGTAAACACTCTAATTCACAATGTGACAGATATTTTACTGACTAATGATTCTGGTCTAATTTTTCCTGTTCCTGATACAAATTCCCAATTCATAGTCATTTTGAAGTACTGGCTGCTTTTGTAAGAGTTTAGTGCAGTAGATATTCTGATACTAAGTTTACCTTCTTGGTGGTGGCAGCAGTAAAACAGACACACACAGTGCAAATTTTGATATACTGCCACTTGTTTATTAAGACCTTTTCTATCAAGACGTCATTTTATCCTTATATTGGACCATCACTGCCCACTTTACTTCAAGATCTTGCACTCGCTTAGGTCATTTTCAAAATTACATGGAATGTACAAATTCAAATGAACTCTTCCACTTCAATAGCAAGTACAGAATTCTTGGCATTTTTCCATCAAGATTCTCACCTGTTCTGAACTGCAATCCTTACACACAAATATGCCATACCACACAGCTTTCTCATACTTGCTAGTGGAAGAAAAAGATGTGACGGTAAAAATAATAAAAATATCAGGTTGGACACAAACCACATAACATTCATCATTAGTATTTCAAATGCACCAGTACTATGGAGCTACTGGCTGGATTTTAACTTGGGTGTAATGGTATTATTAATTTAAAACTGCAGTGTTCAGCCGCTTGCAGCATGCATATTCAATATTACAACATTACAATGCATAATCAATAAAGGTTTAAGGAAATTACATTTGCAATAAAGCTAATCATCATGTTTTTTATAATGAAGATTTTCTCAGTACATGAATTGAAATTTGAACAAAATATCCTGTGTCATCAGTAGCACACAGAACTCAGCAGGAACTGAATAAATATTTGCAAGATGCAAATACCTGTATTATAAGAAGTATTAAAAATTTTGGCTTCAATTTACCTTGCTCTTAACCTCAGGAATGTCACTTGTTCTAGGCTCTTTCATACCATACCCACTGCAGTATACATCTTATAAAGTGGAGGGGGCCATTACAAGTGGCAGCATTCCAATGAATAACAGCACATAAGTAATACACATAAGTCGTATGTTACTTTGTTCAGGTAATCAGGTGGAATTTATACCTTTCAAAGAATGGTACGTCAGTGTGCAATGGATGATTCACTTGCACCCCATTCAGTAATTCCTTAAAACTATTACTGATATATGCATAATTTTCCTGTGTTACTATGTTTTCATGTATGACTGACACTGCATCTTCTATGGATTATAAGTTCAATATTCAGTGTCCGTAATCAGAGTCACAGTGGGAAGTTAATGTAACGTATAAACCTCAATTGTATGTGTGTCAGTTACAGTTTCACATGAACAATAATGATTTCGTGTAAAGGCTCTAGTAAACATGGCTATTATTTAAACAATGCATTATGTAATTTAACACAATGTAAGGCAGGAACAGATGAGTGCAAAAAACAGTTTGAATAAACCAATTTGCAATTGAAATAAAGTATGGCATGATAAATGGTGAGAAAACAGAGGATCAGGTATGAAGAGCATAAGTGAGATATAAGGTTCAATGTGGACATATAAAGTATGCTACACATATTGTGGACACACTACGCTTATAATGAAACTAAATATTGGAAGGAAACAGTAAAAGCAATTCACAGGGGAAGAAGAATGGTGAACACGTGCGCAAGCCTGTGCGTCTAGAAACTTAATAAACACTCAAAATGTGCAGCATGTTCATACCAGTAGATTTCTAACCAAGTTATTATTTTTAGGAAGCTAGTACTGGCTTACAGGAAACCTGGGCTGAGACAAACACATTGGCTCCTACCCTTTCCACATGCAGCAGACTACAATCCACTGGAACTCACTTTCAACAACATGCCAGTCAGTAACTGCTAATCTGATATACTGCAAAAAGCATTACAATATATTTCAATCTTCCTGATATTCTTCCTGCCACAGAGTAAATTAACAGACATGAAGAGGGGAATCCACTTTAACACTTAGTGTAAGATTTCCAGCTCAACAATAGTTGAAAACAGACATGTAGTAACACCTCATCTAGTGTGGTTCTGCCCAGCATGGTTTTGACAGTTCAAAGTTGATAATAATGACAAATCATGTGAAAAAAAAGTATCTGCCTAATGCTGAAAAATGTAAATACAGAAGGAGAAATTCAAGCGGTTACTCCCTCAACTGTCGCAGCAGCTGGCAACATTTGCTACCCAGACACCAGGTAAATGTTCAGTGTCAAGAAATGTGTGTAGTTTAAGTGATTTGATGGGGAGGGGTGTCCATATGCATCCACACCTATGTACAGCTACTCTTCCCATAAGAAGTTTGCAGAATGTGGTTTTGCCCAACATGCCGTGGTTACACTGGACAAGGGATCAAGGTCAGTCACGTATAGTCAGTCCCAAAGGCAGCCAGTATATGATATTAATACCAGTGTATATAATGTAAAATTAGGTGAAGAAAGCCATCATACAGTGTGATTCATATAGAACAAAACTCAAATATTTAAGTATAGGTTACGAACAGTGGCATTCATTGCTTTCGATCTACACACAAATTCCTGGGCTTTTCATGCCAAGTCCACCCACAAGTCGTTTGCCTCATTCATGCAAAGTGGAAGATGTCTGTCACTGTCATACAGTAGCTGCATCAAGTCATGCACACTGCAGGAGTATGCACTTCTTGAGTGAACTACTTGGTCACCAGTTCACACCACATGATGGAATACAAGAAAACATTTGGTGGACACAACATGCCAGCTGCTGCCAAATACTTAGGTTTCAGTTCTATATGAATCACCCTTCGTATTTGTCTTAATTAAATGTACAAGACCTTCAATCACATACCGTAACCCACATTTGCTTTGGTTTATACTCTCCGTTAACAGTCCACTATGAAATGAAGCTGGTTTAGAGGCTGAAAACTGAACCAGCTTTCGACATAAAAATTAAGCTGTGTATTATCCTACAACAATTTCATATCAAAACATGTGGTGACATACAAAATAAAATGTGTGCATTGCACTGGACATCAGTAATGTTGCAAGGACTTACTAAGGATAACACCATAGGTAGAATAATGAATAATGTTTGCTAACTTTTACATAAATTTTTAAACATTCCCCCATCACTTTTCCACATGTTTCTGTTCTACTTGTCAAACATGATGTATTAGGGAACTGATAACTTAGCAAGAAGTGTACAATAATAACAAAAGATAAATTCTTGTTGGTGTAAGAATTTATTAATTCTCGTCAGGGGTGTCAGCAGTGAGGTGCAAGGTGGTGCACTTGCAGCACCTTGGGACTTGGCCATTAGTAATTTATTAAATCAAACATAAATTACAAAACTGGTCACTTTTCATGTAGGTGATGTGCTCCACCTTGCAATAAATCCTGCCCGCAATCTTGATTTTCATTATTATACATATTGCCTTGTCCTTATCAGCATAGGTTCCAGTGTTAAGACTCTTGCACCTATATACAGACTGTAAAATTTTTCATTCACTTTTAAGTCTTAAAACTTCTGATTACCAGCATAAGTTCCTCAGCCATGTCTTGAAACTAAAAGCATATCTTTCATTCATTAACAACACACAGAAATGTCAGATCATACAGATAAATATACTGAAAAAAGCCTCATATGCTAATTTTTAATGAAATACTACTTGGTTTTTTCAATATATAATAAAAGTTGCAATATTCAGCACTCTTAGGATCAAAGGAATGCTGGATATCATAATATTCTGGATATTACATTTTTATATGTAATTCATATTTTTCTGTACCTCACAACCTCATGGACAGACCTTATACCCAGTCCTTTCTATGCCACGTTTTCTTTCACTTTTCATTACTACTCACATAACAGAGTACACATATAACCCAAAAATACCTACAGGACACCAATAATTAATCGCAACACTCTTCAAATTGGTGCTAGGTGATGCCAGTAGCTGGAATAGTGAACAGTCAACTTCCTGTTAACATAGCTTTCCAGATCATCCAGTCCTGAATATCACAGCTTTTACCGTATGTACTACAGTAGTTTCTTCAAGATGCAACCAAGACAGACTTTCGTGCTACTACATTCCCTAAAATTAAATTTAATTTGCAATGGGTTTTGGTCATTAGAACTCAAAATTCACAACTACCATTATTTTAGCTGTGCAGTTCATCCTGATTCCACCTCAAAACTTGATTTGACTGTGCTATTGTTCCAAATTTTGGGATGGCTATAGTTTGAGATTCTTCCACCTCTTAATTGCAGTCATGAGGACAAGAGTTTGTACAGGTTATTGCTGTCAACAAACAAAATCACATTTCAGACAAGCATTTCAAAAATTCCTTACTGAATATTTTATCTTTGTAGAAATCGCATCAGTCACTAAACTCGACTTCTTTATTACGACAAAATGACTGCTGTATTTTGAAAGACACGACTGAAAAATAGTGCTTTTAAGGGAACAGAATATAAAATTCAGTAAGTAGGTACTGATGATGTTTTCTTATAAAATATGAACTTCCATCATTCCTGCAGTCGACTTAGTGCCATCTGCACAACAACTTGGCAGAATATAAGAAACTTTCTGCTTGACTGCAAACTTGAAATTGTTTTGATACTCTTAATAATTAGGACATATGTGATATGTTTTAACACACACAGTACAACTGACAATATGTATACTGGGAATTACTGTAAGAGATACTTACATATGCCTTGAGACACAGTATATATGTATGTAACATGATCAAATACTTACTTATCTACAAAATACACTAATCTGTATGATCAGTTCCAGTTTTTATCAAATGAGATGAACAGATGCTAAGAATATTCATAAACTGTACACCTGCCATCAGCTTTGGATGTAGATAGAGTGCTGATTGTCTATGATGTGGAAGGATTTTTTTTTGTAATACGAGATGTAAAGAGAATGACTGAGGCACTGTAGTTTACTTTGAGCATCACACTCATTTTACTGTGATTTACACTTTGTGCAAAAAGCTTTATGAACTGAATACAGTCACTGCTGTCTGGTGACAAGATACTTAACCTTTTGAGGACAGTTAATGGAACTGCACTTTTTATATAAACACTATCCAAGAAATAAGACAAACCTCTAATCCAGTACCAGAAACATTGGCTAATATGGAGTATTATGTCCATATACAAACTGACTGGTGAGTTGAGGACATTACTGCAGGAGATGATTTCCTAGGCCTTTGTGATCAAAAAGTCTGTATACACAGGTGTCCAATTGTGAACGGTAATGACCATTTGAAACTTAGAACACTAGGTAAAGATTACTGAAAAGATAGGGAATAAATTAATAAACATATTTCCTGATAAATTTATTATCTAAATGAAATAAACTGCTTTCATTTACACTGACATGTACGTAATGCGGGTTTTAGAAAATCCCACACTCACCTGCAACATTATTTGGCCATTAGTGGCTTTCAAGTTGTTCCAGGAAATAAGCCTCAAATGTGCCTATGTCACCTGTCTGTCAGTGGGAGCAAGAAAGGCTGTTCCAAGTCATATAGTATATAACAGACTCCATAAGGTGTGATTCATGGTTCACTGAAAAGCATGTATGACAATTTAAATATACCCATAGTACCGTACTCATTGGTAAGAGGGCCCAGGTTGACATGATTCGTTTGATCACAAAGACCTAGGAAATCATCCCAATGACCTAGGAAATCATCTCTTATAGTAATGTCCACAACTCAAGAATCGTCCTGTATATAGTATGTTACTAAGTGTGGTCCAGTTACAAAACATGAGGTCTACACCTAATAGCACATGGACCAATACACATTTTTAGGTTTGATTTTCCACATAGTTATATCTTATAAAAACAGTACTTATAAACATTTTGGAAAAAAATTACGCTTGATATAAAACTGTTAAGATAGGTTACATATCTTAGAAACAGACTGTCAGCAATAGCTGTAAAACACAGAAAAATACCAAACAAATTCTTTCTTTCTTCTTTCTTTCTTTCTTCCTTTCTTCTTCCGTACAGTCACAACAATTGTATATCATACATAATTATAATATTATATTACACTCTTACATAAGAAAACACAGTTTAAAACTAAAAAAAGTGACATCATTATATTTAGTATCATAAAATCACAATTAATATTCATGTTAGATATCCCTCAACTTTACTGGGACAAACTGGTATACAGTATGTACAAGGCACTTTCTTCTTTTGTCAGCTGTGTACACTAATGTATTTCAAATACATTATCTTCTCCTATGCTGCCTGCGAGCCAGGCAAAACTTGAGAAAAATAAGAATGTTAGAACATTTGTGACCATAGATTCAAAACATTTAACAATGCCAACAGCTGTAAACAGTTTTTATTTTCATTCTTCAAAAAACAAGAACAAGAGTGCAACTGCTGTCCATGACCAAGACTTGACATACAAGCTCGGTTACTAAAAGGATGCCCCTTCCAAATGTTACAACAGAGAGCATTTAAACTGTCGACCTGTCAGTCCTTCATCACTCACAAAGTACCTTACAGCAGATATCCATGTGTAGAAGATGACTTCTTTCAAATACAGTGACATGGTGACTAAACTTTGTATCTCCTTAACACAAGTATGAGGTATGACACTTGGTCAGGTGCTAATTTATTTTATTTGTGTGAATGATATTTAGAAATTCCTGTCTGCACAGACAGATAATGTGATTGCTTACGGAATATGTACAGATTGTTACAGTTGTTCTGTGGATGTGTCCAGACCTGTCTGTCTTACCACAGACGACAAGCAACTTGGGTACACAGCGGTAGCAGATGAGTTGCTTATGCCTGGAGTTTGTTGCAATCATCTGACAGCAATTTACCACAACGCATTCAGTCGTCATCCTTCTTTTCTGGTTTTAACTCCACCATTGCATGAATCTCCTCTGGAGTTAACCTGTAAAACAACGGGGTGTTATTGAGTTAAGGACAGAGCGAACTTGCAATAATACTCTTCCCATGCTCATAATGGCATTTCAAAATGACAGCCTGATGCACATTCCTACTCGGTGCTTCAAATGTACAAATCCAAAGACAGATATACTCACCCCATCAAACTTTGCAGATCACACACAAAACGGTACACGTAGCGCTTTCCAGCCGTCTTATGGATGATGTTTTTGTCATAGTAGTATCGCAATCCACGGCTCAGTTTCTCATAGTTCATTTTAGGCTTGTTCTTGCGGATCCCCCAGCGGCGCGCCACCTCATCAGGATCAGTCAGCTTGAATTCCCAACCATCACCCGTCCAGGAGATAAAACCCTGGCATGATTTGTCTGTAAGTAGTTCCAGCAGGAACTGCCACAGCTGAATTGGACCTGACCCTGTGAAACATGGTCCACCACCTGCTCGAATTAGTACTCAGGCTACATACACTTTCAAACACAGAAATAATATTTCAATATAAGAAGCAGCATGTTAAGTATTCTGTAGCTATCTGAAAAGGAAAAAGCACACCCAGAACTGAACACGTGAGTATGTTCATAGTTTGGGCAAATTTCGTGAGGATTCCTAGATATATATTTTTGCCACTGATTTAGAGACTCTAAGCAAAGTATTAGTTTAGGTTGGAGTCCAAGGTTAACCGTATTTGTAAGAAAAGAATGATATGGTTCTGACCTTCATAAACAAATCAGACAAACCACCAAATATTTACACAGTCAGACCCCAACCCATGTATTGATCATGAAACAGCAGTTTGTCCTAATCCACTTATACTTTTTTTAACAAGTAAGAGAAAAAACTTTACCTCCCCTCAACAGACAAACACCTATGCATGTAATGTTTTTACAAAAATAGAAGGACAAGCAATTTTCTGTGGACACAACAGAAGGTGTGTTTGTAACCCGGTCATCTAGCAAAGTGGCAATCTCATTTTGATCAACTGTGTGGGTTACAACAAACTGCTGTTTCATGAGTGATATGTATATTAAATTCAGTAATTATTAATAATTTCCCTGTTCCATAAGACAGGAGAAGAAGGATTCATGCCAATTTCAGTACACATCTTGTCCAGTTATATTTACGACTATATTACAAACAGTAGATTAATGATGGACCTATTAATGTTCAGTATCTATGATTAAAAAGCAGGCAAACAAGTGATACTATAATGCTCACAATTGTATACGATTTTTACCTCCATTTCATTAAACACATATCATGTGAACAGAAGTTTAGTTCCAAAGTTACAAAAAACGTTCATGAAATCCATACAGTGTTAACACGTTCCAGCCATGTGTGTAGTATACTGTTGCTGACAAACATAACAAGTACAAACAAACCACACTTATTCAGTCTAACACAAACAGGTTTATTTTAATTCAAGTGGTTACCCTTACATATCTGCTACATGTTGTGGCCTGTACTTAGGCAATCCTCAGGCATGTCAACACAAACATCATACAAAGCAAGATACAACAGAGTCTAAGGGGCCCCCATTTAACAGTAAAAATCATACACTGGGTGGGGAAGATGAGCTAGAGACCAGTGTGGGTCAGCAGAGTGCATCTAATCCAACCCCTAACAAGGAAGCAGCATTTTCTTCCGAAATATCGACATCTGATATGGCCTCTTTACTAAATATTCATCCATGCACCCTGCACAAAGGAACTTAAAACGTAATAATCTCTCTCTAATTGGCCCAAATGAGCCCCAGAACCAAAGGCATGTTTGGTTGCAGTAGTTTTGGCTACATTTTGATTTTACTGGACAATATATGCTCAAAGCGTTGACATAAATTCATCTACGACCATAAGTAAAGTATGTTGTTAAATGTGCAGATTTTCACAAAACTCAAAATAACTCAACACATTTTACAGACATCGCCAATACCAAATTTTATCCAGAGCATATGAAAATGTAGAAAACATGACAAAATTTCATTTATGCCCTTAAATTAAGTACGCTTTCCATGGCACTGATTTTCACAAAACTCAAAACTTCTCAATAGCATTGCCTGCAGATTATCTAAGATGAGCTTCACCCAAATCGGCCAGTATGTACAGAAAGTAGAGGAAGGAATTCATTCACACCCCAAAGTAAAGTATGGCTGTCACTGAACCAGTTTTCACAGAACCAATGCATACATCATAACTTCTTCTAAAGAACTCTCATACCGAATTTCATGAAAATCCAGCAAACAGTGTTCTATTTTCACTTTGTAAACAATGCCTATAAAGGTGAAGTCCCTCTGTGTACAACATGAAGGCACGTATGGAGTAGTGAAACTACTCCACGCATTCTTAAACTTGGTTTTAAATAGAAATGAATGGTCAGCTTCACAATCCGTCCGCTTTAACCACGATGAAACAGACCCCCACACAAACTGTATAGGTGACTAGGTGGATCCCAGAACAGGTATGGGGGTTTTGTAGAAGAGAAAAATCATTTTATATGTATCTCTACACATACTGCTGGGAATCATTTGCCTACAGACACACAATACACTAACATGACCACTATCTGTGCGCAAGACGAAAAACGCATAGTTCAATAAATACACTGGACATGACGTGTAATAATCAATGGTACTTCTCTCCCTATGCCGTAACACTGTAATTCAAATCTAGGCGTGAAAAGTGGTTTTTCTACAGTACGTCAGCGTGATTTTCTCACGTCTCACCAGAGTACTTTAGCTACACTATAACTGCCTTATTCAACATTCTTCTTAATTCACACATAACTATCAACCTGTCAATCTGAGTTCCTGATAAAGCGTTTTTAAATAACCAGCTGAACAAACTGATTGATGCATGGCGAAATTTTGGCTAGAGAAATGTTCAGTTATGCCGATCCCAGTGGCTGCTTGGTCTAAGGCGTGGCTATGCGGCCGCTCGCTTGCTGGGATTGCGGGTTCGAATCCCGTCGAAGGCATCAATGTCTGTTTGTTATGGGTGTTGCACGTTGTCAGGTAGAAGTCTCCGCGATGGGCCGATCACTAGTCCAGAGGAGTTCTACCAAGTGTGGTGCGTCTAAGTGTGATCTAGAAACTTCAACAAAGAGAAGGCCCTGGCCCGCAAGGGCTGTCCACCCATAAAAAAAAATTAGTTACGGCTTATGAGAAAGACAGTATCCCCCACATGTTACAACAACTTCAGCTATAATCACAGCACCTTTACTGCATTGACCAACAGCCCCTTTCTACATCTTTCAACCAATTACAGTCTTGCATATTTCGACACTTAAATTAGCGTCATCCACTCTTACTATCAATACTACTCTAATTAAGGCATCAGTTACTGAGAATGACATGAATGTAAGCGCCAAAACACTGATATGACTGGTACATGAATGTCGTAAGGTACAGAGTGGGTAATGGACATAATAGAAAAGGTGTCCCTTCAAAGCCATGTTGTGTGCCCAAGTGAAGCCAGGACTTCACTGATTCAACTACACCAAATGACAAAGACACTCTCGACATTCTTTCAACTGCACAAGTTCAGCCAGGAGAATATATCATGATAAGATCATAAGGCATATAAGGAAGGTAGGCGGGCACACGGTGGCGCAATTGGTTGAGGCACCGGGTTCGATTCCTGATGGGAACACTGTGATTTTTCATCCATTTAGTTCTTCCGGACGCACTATGGCCCTGGGGTCGAATCAGCTTCTAACAGAAATGGGTACCAGGGGCATCTCCGGGGGGTAATGGCAGCCAGTGAGTAGGGCTGATAACTTTATCACCTTCATGTGCCGACTGTCTTGAAATAATGGGAGCCTCAACCTCCTGAAGCCCTAAGGGCTTCTCCAGGCCTGAAATGAGATAGCTTTAGCTTTAACCTACTGGACGGCACTTGCTTGGAAATTGATATAACTATGAGAAACTAAGGTCGTTACAGCCGGTAACCCGGGTATTTCCCAATAATGTGCCATTCTACGGCACTGCCAATGCACCAATTGCTGCTCTACAGGGAAGTGTTAGACGGGAGGCAATGTATAAAAAGACGGTGGGAAGGCAATTTAGAATGAACACACCCAGAGGCCGCGAATAGGTGTACTTAGTACCAGAACAGGGAAAAGAAACCTGAAGGATTGCCGGTTATGAAGGTGGCCTCAGTAAATTGCAACCGGTCATTCAGCATTAAAGGAATCTGAAGCCATCAACTTCATCTTACCTTTCGTTATTCCATATTCAAGACCTGCAGGCAGAATAAAGGAAAATGTTACACTTAAATAATTTTTATCCCAGTATTAACGGTACAGGTAAAGATAAAGATCGCCCTACAACAGGCCACGAGGGCCCAGAGAGGAATTAGATGTATAACTAATAATCTTTCTTTAACCTCGGTGCTAGGTGGGGATGAATGGTCATCGCCAAGTCCCGGAAGCTTTACACCCGGGAAAGACCCGGTACCCATTGTATGGGAGGCTGGGTGGGCGCGAAATACCTCGCCCCCACCGGGATTCGATCCCCGAACCGTCTGGCCCATAGCGAGTCACTATGCCGACTGAAACCGAATCCACTGATACTCTGGCCTCGCGTGTGCCTTCTATACCATCACCAGATGATGATGATGATGATGATGATGATGATGATGATGATGATGATGATGATAAAGGTGATCATGATGCATGGATATGAAGCACCACTGAAATGATTGCTGGGGTCAAACTGCAGAACTTGCAGAAATACCTGCCTGAGCTATCGCACGGCAATTCCGCAGTATTGTGTAGCACCACAGTGTCACGTGGTCCAGTGCAGCTGCGACACTTCTGTGCACACATTCTCACAAAATTACGAGCCAATAGTTCTGTTATATGAAAACTCTGTATTATGCCACAAACCTGCAGCCCATCACAGGGCTCTCATTCTTCTCATTACCTCCAAACGCGTTGGTAAGCTATCGTTTCTGTCACATCATGTTCATTTTATACCCAGTTAAAGCAACAAGTTAAATACTACGAGATAAACATCAAGACAATGAAATAATTGCGAAAGATACTGAGTTGCTGGTCGAATTCTAAAATAACTTCGCAACAAACTCACAAATTCCTTTACAAAGCTAACATCAAAGTCTGTCATTGTAAAAGTCCTGTGTTCTCTTCCTCACATCCCTTCTCCCTAAGATCCTTGCAGGTCCCTTCTGGTCCTTCCAAATGACTGACACCATTCGTCACCACTGCCCTGTAAGCATTCGCATGCCCCTCCATTCGATTTGCAGACAATCCAGACAATACTTAGTGACTTGCGCAAATTACGGACTCGCCATGCATTCCTTGACACCGCAGAAGGATTTGAAATACTCATTTCTAAATCAGTATGCGACTAAAGATAAAATAAAGGTTAACTGTACTTAAACAGCAGGTTGTTAAAGCTACAGAGGACGTGGAGGTAAAGCATGTAGCATCAGCATATGGAGGCCAGCTTTAGGTTCCCCTCTTTACTGAAATACCCAAGGTCGGGAAAAGATGCATCGTAATGTCAGTACTGCACCACCCCTATGAGCAAAAGCCGTGTGGCTAATGTCTTCAGGTACCTGAGTATCCGGCAAGCATGGACGACGGGAGCACTGGCTTGGCGTCACCGTTGGGAGTAACCGCATGGCCAAGAGCATCCCTGCCTGGGCCCGAATGCAAGAAGGCTGGGTGAGGATGCGGGGCTCCCTGCCCCATATCTGGACCGGAGGCCCAGTGGTCGGCTGCGCTGTTCGGAACGGTCTGAAAGGGCGCAGAGTCGTAGGGAGAACTGTAGGCATCGCTGTAGGCATCGTGATGAGAATAACGACCTACAAGAAAAGGAAACTGTCAATAACAAACAAGGGCAACAAAAATCTTCACAGAGGAAAACTGAACGCAATGTGTTGATAGAAGCATGCCGATATTAATGTACTGGGTGTGCCAAGCTTCATGGCTGTAATGAACACAGAGAATAATATTTACTACATAACTAGGGTGTGAGGAATCGACACAAACTGCAAGACCAACCTGAAGTAATAAGTGTTTTACTGTAGACAAAATTTCAATGTAGAAATGTAAACATTCAAAATGCAAACAATCGTGGTGCAGATCGGTACCTCGCGGCAACAGACTCCCAGCACAAGCACACGGTCTAAGGTTTGGTTCAGATCGACGTTAACCCTTCAGAAAAATATCGGTTACTATATTTTACCACCTACAATAACCTTTAAAGACGAAAGCCGAGCCAAGCAGAAGAGCTAACTAGGGGTGTAGCCTTGCGCAAAGAGCAAGTCGACGTCCCCTCGGTCTGTTTAGCCATTTCTGCGTTTGACCGCATCGCTGGGCTCAATTACAGACACTTTGTATTATAAATGGGGATTTCGCTTACGCTAATGATTTTTAGTTAAAGACAATTAAACAGGACTAATATTTTAAATATTTCGCTTGTACCGCGCAGCAAACACTCGCCATCTCGATTATAAAAACCAACCAGTTACTGCTGTATAAACACATAAATGCACTCTGTGGGCAGAATGTAGGATTTCTGAATGTTAAAACTGGTGGCAGGCCTACAAAAATTGACCACAAGTAGTCAAAGTATTAATATTCAGTAATTCCACATCTTCCTATTTTCTGTGTTTTGAATTTTCCTAAAAATTAACTGCGATTAATTGCCTACATAAAATTAGCCGACTAGGCTTTGTAAGGAAAATTGTCTACACAGAGGTACAAAATTAATGTTTATACTGTATGTAACTCGTAAATATCTTTCAACAGAGTTTAACACATCAATGTGTTATACCGAAATTAACTAATTTTCTTCTACCCTATTTCAGTCTAAATGTGGCGCAATGTCACTGGCGGAGTTGTCCAGTTAGTACAGTAAATGGCTAGTAATTGGATTACCGGGATTCGATTCTCTGCATAAGAATGGCTATTCCTCTTCTGCACCAAGGAGCACATATAGACTCCTACGGGCCCACAATGCATAAGACCATTTGTCCCGGGTACAAGGCGTCCGAAGCGTGTATTTTATCACTCACCTCCTCACCTCCATCTATTGCCGAGGCTAAGAATACGAGGAGCTACCCTCCACCACTACCTTCCAGGTGCTGAAAGCATGTACAAGGGATGTTTCATACATTGCTGCATGCAATGCAAGCAAATCTGGGTGCCCTACTACGCGCAGACCTCGACCGACAATGAAGATCAGAATTTACATACAAGCTGCCTGGCACAAACTCGTGCAAAGAGAACAGCCCCCCCCCCCCCCCCCCCCTCCCTCCCTCCCCCCCCCCTCTATTAACATTTCCACCAACACCCTTTACCCTCCCCCCGCGCACCTATGCTCCACAAACGATAAACAACCCACGTATGAACCCAC
>Ga0123357_10003457_pt1 | contig 18119 bp, 15 predicted proteins | sample TergutEmb28metaG_FD_89873 | JGI IMG/M metagenome (GOLD analysis project Ga0123357, IMG submission 89873) | Embiratermes neotenicus P4 segment gut microbial communities from Petit-Saut dam, French Guiana - Emb289 P4 | ecosystem: Host-associated > Arthropoda: Insects > Digestive system > Gut ... | reverse complement strand
ATGGCGTACAGTACGTCGACACCAATGAAGCCCACACTTTTCTCTGGCCATTATCTCCGTAACCGTTCAACTTTGGACATAGGTGTTTTGGGTTATATCGGTATAGTTTAACATAAGGAACACACTTCCGAAGTCTGGCACATTCCTCCTGGGACACCCTGTATATATATTTATATATATAACATGCAGTGTGGTGCTGAAAATGTTGAACAATATGTAATTTTATTGGCAGCTCTGTTATGCAGCCCCCATTTAAATTCTGGTTTGCAGAGCAATACAGGCATTTAATTCTGGCACCAAATGGCTAAATAGAACTACGAAATTTACTCTGATGTTAGTTATGTACATTAGACATATTACAGAGTCAGTTGAACAAAAATTAAAAATTAACATAAATTTGAGTGTATGTTTTCTCCATGTTAATTGGCCAACTTGGCTTGGTTTATCAGATCTTAATTTGTAATATGGGCTATGTTGTGGAAAGGATTATATTTGATGTGTATATGTGTTTATGTGGTTTGTTTTCCAGGCTTTTGGAAATGCGAAAACTGCACATAACAATAATTCCAGTAGGTTTGGGAAGTTCATTCAGGTGAACTACAAAGAGAATGGCATGGTTCATGGGTAAGTTTGCAGAGAATTTTGTTAGTTTGAACACATTCTGTGTAGGGGTCATGTACTTTTTATCTGACATGACACTGGACACTGTTATTTGAAACCATGAATGAAGTGTGAATCATACAAGATAGGAACTGGGATATTACAGTCAGTATAGTTACTTGGCTATGGGCTGGATGGCCAAGGGCTTAATTTCCAGCAAGGGTGAGATTTTTTTTCCAAAGCTCCTGTTCAGTGGGTGCCAGTGTTAAAGCAGCTGGACCATGAGGCTGGCCACCTCACCTACATGTAGTGCTGAGGTTAAGAATGGGTAGAGTTATACCTCACCTTCCCCTGTGTACCTTGATAGCTTGTACAAGGACATTATCTATAAATTTGACAGAATTGGACTAACTGAAAATGGGACTGGCAGTCAAATGATGAAACATAATCAGAAGCTATGAAATGAACATTTGTTGTGACAGTGCGAGGAAGAGGAATTTTAAATAGTGATTTAAATTATTTTAATGCAGTTTTTTTTGTGCATGTTGACAGTGCTGTGGTTCAGAAATACCTTCTCGAGAAATCACGCATATGCTCGCAGGGACGTAATGAACGAAACTACCATGTATTTTACTACTTGCTGGCAGGAGCATCTGAAGTGGAGAAACACTTGCTGCATCTTCAGCAGATTGAAGACTACAACTATCTTAACAAGGTGTGTCACAAACTTGAATAGTGCCAAGATAGTTAGACTGATACGTAAATTTGTTATTGTGCCAGTTATTTTTTCCTTTTTCTCTGGTATTATGGCCCAGTTCAGGCCTCGACTGCCTTGACTGTGCACCTCATTGGTTCTAATTTTCATCCCCGGGGGTTGTCTTCTGCTGCTGCTATCATAGGCTGCTTTGTTAAAGCTCTTTCATTGCTAGAAGTGGTTTATTTATGTCCTTCTGTTTGCTATGTCCTCTGTGTTGGTTTTGTTCAGGTAACATAGTTTGAGGATTCTCAGTATGTTTATTTTTATGGAGATTGGTCATGGAGTCACCTCTGATCTGGAGGACTGGCTTACTTCTCTTTGTCTGAAAACTTAGTAAGAATCTGACTAGCATGGGTGACATTACCAGCAGCTATGCTATCACCAGCATAGGTTTTGCGTTCACTGATGCCCTGTCAGCAGGCAAAAATATGCCTTCAGCAAGGTGGAGGTATTGTCATGGAGATAATTTTTTGTTGCATATCCTAATAATGTAAATGTATGTTTTGTAGAGTGGTTGCTACGTCTTGGACAATGTGGATGAAAACTATGAGTTCTCTCGACTGAAGCAGTCAATGGAAATGGTTGGTTTCACTCCAGAGAAACAGCGGCGACTGTTTGCTGTTTTGTCAGCTGTTTTGCTTCTAGGAAATGTGGATTTTCAACCTCGCAAGTCTGCATATCACCATGATGAGGCAGTAGGAGTACGAAATGCTGAGATAGTCCTTCTCATCTCTGAATTGCTACGAGTCAAGCAGGAGACACTTCTTCAAGCGCTAACAGCAAAGCGGGCCAGAGCATCTGGAGAGACACTAGTGATAAACTACAGGCTGCCTGAAGTGAGTAATTTAAGCTGTAACAATTTTTTTTGAGTGCCATTTGTATTGGCTCAGAACAGTATGATGCAGAATAAGTTACACATTTACTGTTTAATTTCAGATTACTTCTTAGCAGTTCAAATTTTACACTTTGTATTAATCAGTTGTACACTCAGTCGAACAAAAATCCGTCCTACATAGTTTGTTTCTGAAGGCTACTGCTGGGACGCGTTCAGCTGCCTGGACTATGCCTGCTGACTGTAAGAATGAAACGGTCCAGTCGTCACATCCATCCCCAGCAGCACAGCTAGCTAGCCTCATGCCTGGGAAAGTTAATGAAATTTAGTTAATGTTTTAATTTCAAATTAAGCAAATGTATTGTTGTCGTCAGTTAATATATATGCGGTGTGATTGATTGTAATGTATGGAAGACAGAGAAACACCACGAATGCGCAAATATGGGGAAAGTTAAATGACTCGAATTATGGTGGTAACTGAACTGCACATCACTTCCAGTTCGGGACTTAGAAAATTTCAGGACGGTGGATTTTTGTTTGACTGAGTGTACATATCAGTAGGAAACTGTTAGACTCTGTTTAGTGCGGTCCTTCTTGAGAAGCTAATAGTTTATCATCTGCTCAAGAAGTTCCCCATATTTCATGTAACCCAAGTTTCATTGCTATTTTTACAGTAGCTCACCACTTGTCTCTGTTATGAGCCAGATTAATCCAGTTTGTGCCTTTCTTTTCTGTTTTTAAGACCAATTGTATTATTGTCCTCTCACCTTTGCCTAGGCTCTCCAAGTGGACTGGTTCCTTCCAGTTTCCCCACCATCAAAACCCTGTATACATTTTCCTTATGTGTCACATGTACTGTCTAGTTCATCCTCTGTTTGGTTACCCTCATAGTATTTGGCCTAGAGTACAAGTGGTTAGGCTGCACATAACACAGTATTCTTCCACTCTCCTAATACTTCTTCCCTCTTAGCCCAAAATATGTTTCCCCAGCTCCCTTTTCTCAAACATATTTCAGTTTCACCTGCATCCTTGCCATAATGTTAAGAGACCAAGTTTCACACCCGTGTAACAGAACAAGCAAAATTTGATAGAAAATGTGAAGGCCACATTGGATTAATTGGTAGCAAGCATTCTCTGAATTTAGTGTGTCTTTAATTTCTTCATGCATACAGTTTTGAATTGTTGGTGTCATTCCAAAATGTTTAAGATTTGACACATTTTCAAATGATTTATTGTGTGTCTGTTTTGACCGTTCTGTGTATGAGACGTGAATAATATACAGAGCATATTTTAATTGGCTTACTAAGTATGCAAAGTAATTAACTTTGTGGTGGAAGACAGGTTGGCTATCAACAGTGCCACCTACAAGAACAGGCCGCAGAATAGTGGAAAAATATTGAATCACAGGTTCTTCCTAGACAAAAATAAAATAACAAACTTACATTTTTTGTGTTCGGTGGATGGTTTATATTAAGCAGGGACATTAACGGCTAAAGTAACATGTGTTGCTGGTACAAAATTCATATGCATTTTGTAACATTTTCTGTACATGACCTTCAAGTGCAAATGGTGTGTAAAACCACAGGTCCCATTTATCAGGCTACTCACTATGTCCTTATTGAACATCTGTGAACCGTTGAAGTGTTTGTCACAAAAACTTGATCATGTAACCTACCAGTTAGTTCAGTTTTCATTTCTGTGCTTCTACTTGAACAGTATTTCATTAAAATTGTTGACATGTCATGTGTTCACCCTGCACTTGTATTTTCCTAGGCAAATGTTCACTGAAAGTTTGTACCTGAATTTCAGGAGTTTGAACAGTTACACATTTCATCTACCGTACTTTGCAGACAGAATTTAACGTGACTTCCTTTGAAACAAATTTCATGTTCTGTAGGCTATAGCTGCTCGTGATGCAATGGCAAAGTGTCTGTATGGAGCTCTGTTTGATTGGATTGTTCTACAAGTGAACCATGCCCTTCTCTACAAGAAGGATACACTTCGAGACCATCAGGGAAATTCAATAGGAGTTCTTGATATTTTTGGTTTTGAGGATTTTGGCTTATGCAACAGGTAATTTAAACTTAACTGAATGGTATACGTATTTGAACGTATACCTGATAAGCAGTACTAACAGCATGTACACGATCAGTGCCACACATACATGTTTCTTAGACTCTCCCATTCATGTAGCTGACACACTTTGTTTGAGCAGTTTTCATGGATTGTGCTTTCATCAAAGAAACACCTACAGTATACACATTACTACCATTTAAAATCTCTTACAACAACATGTGCTGTATAAAATTAAAAATTTGAAATACGTATATATATGAATAAATTGTAAAATATAGTTCCAGAAGAGTGCTCATGTATGCTGTGGTAATCACTAAAGAATCTTCAAGTCTTGCCACCTCTGTGTTTGTGAGTGTTAATTGCAGTTAAAAGAATGCTTGCAAGAGATTGCTGTGGGTATTTAAAGGTGTCTGGTATCTTGCTGTTAGTAATATACTGAACCATACTCACAGCTCAGTTTTTCAAGGTCTGCAGTAGTTGTTTGTAACCTCTGCCAGAGTGGGGGAACGTGCAATATGAGACATAACTAAGAACAAAGGAATGATCGCGTCACCACGCAAAACAGTCTGGAAAAATAAGGCAAAGAGGTGGCACAGTGTGTGATATTTAGGGCTTCGTGCAAGGATCACAGCGTCCTGAGTGGTACGAAAGGTGGTACGAGTGCATGTGGGTGGCCTGGAGTGACAGTGTTGCTGGAAGATTGGAGATTTGAATTTGGAAGCAGTATTACTGGGCAACAACTTGCAACTTGTGCCATACGACTGGTGTAAGGCTGCAGAACTGCAACTTGCTGTTGCTGAAGGTTGCAAGAAACTGGAACCCCATTCATTTCCTCCCACAAAAAACCGAGAAGAATATTGATATTAAGAATTGGCGGAGTTGGTAGCATTTCATTATATTACTTGTGTAGATTGCGTGTTAATACCTAATACATTGTGCATGGGATCCCAGCTTAGGAAGTGTTGTAAGTACCATTAGAATAGATACATTGTGTGTGTTATATGTGTGTGTGTATGGTTTTATTTCCCACCTTCTTCCTTCACTCTGAATGTGCTAATAAGAGTAAATAGGGTCCCGAACCAAGGAACGACCGTCTCCTGTGGTTCAATTCGTAGGGTGCGTTGTGTTACTGTTACTGATATCTTTCAGAATAGGGGTTGAGTCTTTGTTGTGGTAACATGAACATAAACTCATGTTGTTTTACACTATGTATTACTGTAATTTACAACTTTTGTAGCGCTCTGTACATCAAGAAAATTAGAGGGGAGGTAGAACTTATATGTAATAATTACATAATACTTTTTACACTGGTTCTGTTGTGGATCCAAGATTTTTCCATTTACAAGGTGTACGTGCTTGAAGCATTGTCATTGTCATACTTGTTAGTGAAAAAAATTGAAAATGTGTCATATATTAGAATGCTATTAAAATTTGTGTATGTGTTCCTGTATTTACAGACTCCATTAACTTTCTTCTGTAACTTTTTGAGGGGTTAATGACTTAATTGCCTCAGTGTGATGCAAGAATCTTATTTTAAATTACAGTTCTCTACCCTTTTCAGCTTTGAACAGTTTTGTATCAACTATGCTAATGAGCATCTGCAGTATTATTTCAATCAGCATGTTTTCAAGTATGAACAAGAAGAATATCGTAAGGAAGGCATCCGGTGGAAAGACATTGCTTTCTTGGACAATACGGCATGCCTCCAGCTGATAGAAGGCAAACCCAGTGGCCTGCTATGTATGTTGGATGACCAGTGCAAGTGAGTGTACTGAAATTAAGTTTGAACTTAACAAATTAGACAAAACACCCAAGAATTAGGTTTCTGACTAAATAATGATAAAAGTAAATCTGGTGACGTCTTCTGGGTGCTTGCACCACGTTATGATTTCTGGAGGAAGATGAGCTGCCTGTGTTCAGGGTAATTGAATTTGGTTCAAATGGGTGCATGTCAGGACAGCAGATTATTGTGTATGGTGTGAAATCTAGAAGACCATCATTTGAATAATGCCTGCCATGAAAACCCACAATCACTTGAAATGCACAACTTTTGTTGGAGCTTTGTGAGAGTTACACAGGATAATTATCACTAAGTTCTTTGAGTGTAAACCATCAGATAAGGTCATTGTACAGTTACATGATTTCTTTCCTTCTGTGCAAAGTAGGTTCTGCAAAAATGTAAAAATAGTCTTAAAGAAGATACCACATATGCTCCCAACTATGTGGGCATTTGATTAAGTGTAACTCTGTTTTCTTTGTGATGGTACCAGTCTTATTTAAACCATTTCCAGTTGGTTGTGCCTTTGAGTGTGTATCAGTGTTCAGTTAAGATTATAATTTGTTTTATCATTTTTAACAAATACTTTTTTTTTTTTGGTCATACATAACTGAGGGCCTGTGTAGATTGTCTGTCATCCTACATGTGGAAGAGAGTTAGTCAACAGTTCAGGCAGGGCCAGGCTTACTAGAGGCTGCTTACTATGTTAAGAAATTTTAATTTACTATTATTTTGTTTTAAGCTGGCAAGATTGGCAAAGGTCAGTGTAGGATAAGTACTTTTCTTGGTATACTGTGTGTACCTGAATGCAAGATGAGCCCCCCAAATAAAACATGTCTGCCAAGGGAAAATGTATTTATCCAAATCTAAGATGACCCCCAGAAATAAGATGTCTGCTAAGAAAAATGTTTTACTGTTTCATGCAGTTAATGCACAAAGCAAGTAAGATTCTATCTGCCTTCCCCAACCAGTGTCACTGTCTCCATCTTCACAGTCAGTACCTTCATCTTCTTAATGTCCCCATCCTCTTTACTCTCATTCCACAATGTACCATCATCATTCTCATCTACTGCATTGGAAATATAGCTCTTCTTAAAATTCTTCACATTTACTTTTGGTGGGAAATGCTGCCATGCCATTGTGATCCACACTTGTGTTTCTTGGCTTATGAAATTACTGGAACCCATAAAAGTACAGAGTTTTCTCCACAGATGGTGTTGGTGGTGTTAATAATTTAAATACATGTGTTCAGAATTTTTTAATCATGTCTGTGGTCTAATCAGTCTGAATTCATAGCTGTTTTTATGGTTTTTAGTTTGTGGATTGTTCTAGGTTTCATTTTTGAGCTTTGTAGATTATTTGTAATATTTCAGTAGCCATTTTCCTGTTACTACCTGTGGACTAGATCTGTTCTCAGGTACATATCTTAACACATTACTGTTTTTTTGGTGCCAGGTGATTGAGAATAACTGAATCTAGAGGGGAAACCAGGTTAGGTGCTTCTATAAAAAATTAGGTGATGGACAAAGTCTGGTAAAAGAAGATTGTATCAGTTAACTTCAGTCTTGTAATGTTCTCTCTTTTGGGTTTCTTGACCCTTGAAGGTGGAACCATTAGGTTTTACCAAAACGTCTGTAAGGAATTACCACTGTATGCTGCATAATATCTCTGAAGAATGCAGATATCACATGATGATTTGGCAATGCAGGCCTTGGTTTGGCTCCATATAGTCCGTTTCAGAGCAATCTGCTTGGACGTGGTCTGGTTTGGCGCTTCATACACGAATTTAAAATGACCTACATATTTAAGTTCCCAATTTAAGGAAAAAACTTTGTCTTGCATTTGAGTAAATACGGTACATTCTAAAATGGAGCATAGTGGATTAAATCAGGCATGTAAGATAACTGCTGAGTGAATCCCAAGCCTCCCACCCAGGAAGTGTCATCAGGTGTTCCTCATCACTACTGTCAATCAGCAGTAGTCTGTAAAATTGGCTGAAGTGATTTTATTTGATACCTATCAGTAATTTAGGCTTTTTGTAGTTGTTTTCATCAGTTTTAAAATTATAACACACTAATTCAATTTTGTTATTTTTGCGCAGAAATTTTAATCATTTTAGGCACTTTTACAAAATTGCAAAAAGTGACTGTTGGCTTTGTCACGTCTGTTCATCTGTCCGTCCGCATGGAACAATTGGCCCCCACTGGATGGATTTTCATGAAATTTGATTGTGGGAATTTTTAAAAAATTTGTCAAGAAAATTCAAGTTTGATTAAAATCTGACAAGAGTAATGGGCACTTTACATGAAGACCTGTGGACAGTTATGATAATTTCTCATTGAATTCTTTTTAGAATGAGAATTGTTTCAGACAAAAGTTGTAGAGAAAGTAAAAGCACCCATTTTATTTTCTGTAAATTTTTTCTGAAAATGTCCTACTTAAGAGATAATGTAGAAAAGTATGATATAGGCATATAGTGCAGTGTCTGTGATGAGAAACTGATAGTCACTTGGCTAGTCAAGAAGTACCTTGCCTTCAGTGAATCCTATTTTGATCCAAATTAATCCAATCCTCTCCCAGCCACTGCCCAATGAAGAACTATGACTTGGCCCAACAATTGATTGAACAGTGGTAGGAAGATGAAGATGAGGATCATGGAACAAAAGGTGCAGATGAAGGACCTTACTGATATTTTTTACACTATAAATATGGCAGCTGAAAAGTTTTGTGATTTCGACCCTGACTGGGAATGCAGCTCTGCAGTAAAAAGGGGCATAAGAGCCATGCTGTACCCTTGTTATGAAATCCTACAAGAAAAGAAGGAAAAATCAAAACAATTGATGTAACATTCTTTTTTGATGTCATCTGGGCCTTCTTCAGCAAAATAAAAAGTGATGTGATGGAATTTTTTTCAATTATCTGTGTAATATTCTATATACCTAATTCATGAAATTAAAATTATATGTCATAATGTAAAGAAATATTGTAAATTATAAAATTATTTGACTAATTTGTTTGGCCCAAAAACCTATCTCAATTTCATCCATTTAATAGTATTCATTTTATCATGATTCCATTTATGACCAAATATTCAAGATTGTAACCCTGTTGTAAAACAAGACCCTACTGTAATGGGAAGTAATGGATTGTCTACAGTGTATTAGCTGCAGTGTTCGATCTGCTTAAAAACTGCACCACAGCATTTGTTGTTTTATAAAAAAGAAAGTTATGAATTATTTCCTTTACTATGGTTGTAATGTACGCGCTCATTTACATAATTGTTTGTTGAACACCCACAGACACCACCATATTTTTCAGGTGCTCTGAGTTTCAGTGCCAGTGCAAGAACTTTACTCTTGGCCATACAACATTTACATCTGAAGAATGGGAAAATTTCTATGCAGCTAAAAAACAAATTCAAAAAGTTTCTTGTGACAAAACATGGCATTAAACATTTTGTGTATGATTGCCATGTTCAAAAAATGATTTAGGTATGGGGATGGAATTAGGGGGACAGGATTCTTTCTTATTGTACTTCTTGAGTAAATTCCCTCAGTATCAACTCAGATGATACTTTCTTTCCTACATGATTGACTATGAATGTATGTATGACATTACATTGTGGCACATTTGTCTAACCATTGTTGCCATGGAACTGCAACAATGTGTTCCCTTTTTATTGTTGTCATACATATGTTGTCAACAATATAAAAATGTTTTTTGTTGCCATGGAAATGCAACAAGTGATTTCCTTTGCACTGTTGTCCACTTAAAAATGTTTGTACTTCTCTTAACAATAATAAGTATTAGATATTATGAGTGTGTGTATGTATTCATGCCTTAGTCATCCGGCATCTTTTATGCGTTGTATTGTATTATCGTCTGTGGCTTGTCTGGCTGTACCATATTTTTTCAATTGCCTCATAAATGGTATGATTTTTTGAAACAAATCGAACATAAAACATGAGTTTTGATTTTCTTTACAGATTTTGTTAGAAACATTTGTAAGCACATTCGCAAAATTGTGAAAAGTGACCAATAGGTTTGTCACATCTGTCTGTTCACGTGAAACAACCTGGCTCTAGCTGGATGGATTTTCGTGAAATTTGATATTTGAGTATTTTTAGAAAATCTGTCAAGAAAGTTCAATTTTCATTAAAATCTAATCCACACTCTTGCCGGTCAGTAACTGTACTTACATTGCCATTACTTCCAGTTTTCCTGGAGCAACAAATGAAACTCTGCTCCAGAAATTCAACTCTGTCCATAAAGAAAATAACTTCTATGAAATTCCTCAAAGGAGAGAAGCAGCGTTTATCGTCAGGCATTATGCTGGGAAAGTCAAGTATCAGGTAAATTTATACCTTATGTAGTTAATTCACTTTAACTCAGTTTGATTGTTTGGACAAGAAAAAATATTGTAAAGTATATTGTCGTGCATCAAGAACTGAGAGAAGTCATTGTTATGTTTTCTCTCAGCTATTACAGTAAAAGTAGTTGTTTTTGGAAAGGGAATGCCATAGAGTGCAGAACTGAAAGAGGAAATCAAATTGCAGAAATAAATGTCAGAAAGATCCTTGTTGATAATCTGTTGACCTGTGAAGATGTATCATCTTGTCTATTGGATCATTTAACACACTCAACATTCACATTATTTACATTTTGGAGTATACTGCTGCAAATGGCTACTACATCTGTGCACTGTGGACATCCAGTACCTTACTGACAGGGGCTGTATCATTAAAGTACAAGCCCATAGGAGACCTGGGTCTGTCCAGAAACGTGAGCCATACATGGGCTTGTAATTGCCACATGTGGTTTTAGTGAGAAATTCACACTTTATTTAGTTTCAGACTCTGTGTTCTGGGCTGTTGAATTCAGTGCTTAGCACACCTCATTCATACCTGATAAACTGTTCTTTAATAATTTTTATAATTTTCTTTGTTCTGTTCAGGAAAATGGTACAGTAGTATCTTACATTGTGTGTGCTTCTCACTTACAAATTATGAAAAATCTAAAGCTGTCCATTATAAAGTAAGCATTTGAAAGACTGTCGTTACATAAACCAGGAAAGAAAAAGTGTATATTGTTGTTGTAACAGTTACAACAATATGACTTATTATTTGTGCTATAAAATTCTGCTTTTTGCACTCTACAAGTTTTGTGTGAGGTGTTAAGTCATCATGGGTATATAAATATAACCTAAGTAACATGTAAAGTCTTAATATTGTGAAGAGATTCCATACTGGCCACAGAAGCATCATCCATCCTGTTATTAGTTGTAACTGTGCCCAACACAAAAAGCAAATTAATACCAGTGGTGAAAATAAATGGTACCAAAAGTGTGTGAATTATGAGGCTGCGGTGACTGTAAGTGTAATGGCAGTTTGTAATGTGTTGAATATTCACAATGAAATTTGGTTGAAATAGGTACCACATTTTGGATGTTAAAGAAAGGACACCTTGTGTGTGCACATAAATACAGTACATATACAGCATTTGCAACTTAAAAGAAATTCCTGCTGGTAGAGTGTACATTAATAATCTGTATTATGCTGGGGTTTTTTTTTAATTGTGGGACTGTTCACCACAGAATGGATGACATTGTTGCTCCCTAGCAACAGATAACACTGCCCTGTTTGCAGTGCCGAATCCAGCTTTCTCTTGCGTTAGAAAAATTTTCTTTAGTTATACTATAACAAATTTTGGTGTTTGGCAGGTTGCAGAGATGAGGGAAAAAAATTTGGATTTAATGCGTCAAGATATTGTTGGTGTTTTGAAAAACAGTAGTATGGCATTTGTGAGAGAATTGGTTGGAGCAGATCCTGTGGCTGTATTCCGATGGGCCATTGTACGAGCATTCTTCCGAGGGTATTTTGCTTTTCATGAAGCTGGCAGAAGGCACAGGCTATGCAGAGGTGAGATTTCACTTAATTTGGTCAGGTAGTCACAAATTGTTGTATCTTCCTTTGCTTGTGTATTAAATGTGTGGGATACCGTGGGACTGTTCAGAGAATCGTTCACAGTATAACACATATATAACAATATTTATTTGTAGTCTCAGGTAGTCGTACATTCTGGAGTCATAAGGTTTGCGGCTTAATGGCCGTGATATAATTTCTGGTCTGCCACTGGGTTTTCCCCAGTGATGATGACTGTGGTGCAGAACAGAGATGCGGTGTTGAGAAGAGGCATCTGGTCAGCCACGAGTTATGATGTACTGCTGGATGTGCGGCTGGGCTTGACCTGAGGGCCACGGTGAACCTTAGCAGCTAGTGACAGGTGCAGTTGGCTGAAGGCTGCTTGCTGTATGCAGTGGAATGCCGGGTGTTGTTCCTTCCGTCTTGATGTAACCTTGCTGGGATTCTTTCTTGATGTGTTACAGACAGTTTACGCCTTCTAAATGAATCACTGCTTAGGAATTTCACCCTTTTATGCAGGTCACTGCTAGTCAGCCTGCTGTGCCATTGGTTGGTTGGCAGAGCTGGTGGGCGTGGCTTGTTGTATGTGGTTCTGTTTGCTGGGGTCATGAAAAGGGCTGTTTTGCTCGCGGATTTAGACGGAGAAGGAGGGAGCGAGACCGTGCTTTGCTGTGATGGGAAGTGGTGGTTGGTTTGAGAATCTCGGAGCAGAGACTGAAGAGAGAGAGAGAGAGAGAGAGAGAGAGAGCGTTCCTCTGAAGTAAAACAGAGAAATATTTGCAGACTAATTTGGTTTGTGAATCAGAGACTGGATAGAGGGTGATCTTGCTGTGAAGAAAAACGGAGGACTGAATATGCTCTGATGGTTAAGCAGTTGTTGTCTGGGTCAGTGCTTGGATTTGTGACCGGACAGAGAAAGGAGAGCTGTGAGGTGAAATGGAGGACTGAATAGAGGAAAGAGATGTGACGACATGTTGGTGTTCCCACATTGGCTAAACTGCGGCGCTGAATAAGACATTCTCCCACCTTAAGCATTAATGTAATTTGGTTTTAGAGTTCTCTCCAGGGAGGTGGGGTAGCAGAGCCAGTATAGTGACTAGGCTAGAAGCTGGATGGTCTGGGATTCAAATCCAAATAGGGACAAGAGATTTTTTTCTTCTCAATAATGTCCAGACCAGCTCAGGGGCCTGCCCAAACTCCCATTCAGTGAGTGCTGGTGTTCTTTCTCAGGGGTAAATCGGCCAGGGTTTGAAGTTCAGGCACTCCTATCCATTGCTAAGTTAAGAATGAGTGGAGCCATATGTCTGCTCCCACTATATACCTTCATGTTGTGGACTGGGGAAACTTAACTGTAGTATGTCTTTTACTCAAGAGTTTCCCCACATGACTGAACAGGCTGGCATAGTGGTAACACACTTAAGATTTTAGGCAGGAGGTAGCTGGTTTGAAACCTAGTCAGTACACTGGCTATCCTAATGGACTTCTTGTGGATTTTCTTAGTCCCTTCAGGCCGTTGGTAGGATAGTGAAAACACTAGGTCATGACCACTTGCTTTCACATCCTTCCAGTTCCTGACATTTACCTGGTGATGCTGGATACTAACAGTATCGTCATATAACTGACAAGCAAAACAATTTCCCCATATGATTTGTGTACAGGCTGGGTGAGAAGTCACCATACCCAATAAAAATGAAAATAGACTCTCTTTGTGTCCTGTTTTTAATGGTTTAAATGGACCTGGGGTGTCACAGAGAAGTTTTGACCATGGCTGACACAGGCAGTTACTGTATTGAAGTCTGGTTTATGTGCAGAATAATAGATAATTAAGTAAAAATGTCTCATTCTCTCTGTTTTTGCATTAGGGTATGGTGGCTTCTCACCTGTCATGTGTATTTGAACCTTTTTACCTGTTTCTGTTTAAAATAATTTTCCACCTAAAATGTATGTAACATGCCACAGAACTAATGTTTTACCCCCGTAATACAAAATTTTTGTGTTTTATTTACCACGTAAGACTGACGGATGCAAGATTTTTGTTTCCTTTGAGTGTGCAATGCTAAAAAATTATGATTTTGCTTTACCAAAACAAACTAACTTGGTAGAACACATCCTGTTGGGTTTGTGAACTCAAATGTACTAGGGTGTGCTGATAAGTCCTTAGCCCGACCTACTTCCCAGTGTCGTAGGACAGAATCGGTAGTGTCATTGGAAAGGGGTCTGTTCATGCGCCGAATTGCAAGACTTTTCTTGTTACAGAGGCTGAAATGAAGCATGTCAGGCGATGCGCGCAATTTCAAGAACATGGACACACATGCTGTCATCAGGTTCTTTTTCGTGCAAGGCAAGACGACGAAGGAAATTCACGCCATTCTGACAGAAACATAGGGGAACATGCAACATCATACGCCACCATCAAAAACTGGGTGGCCCAGTTTAAACATGGTGATTTTTCCACCTGTGATGCACCTCATCCTGAACGACCCAAACAGTGACCACACCAGAGATTATTGATCAAATTCATGAGTGAATCTTGGAAGACCACTGGATTTCAGCTAAATGAATAGCTGAGGAACTGGGCATCTCACTTGAGCAGGTTGGGTCCATCATGCATGAAGATTTGGACATGGGGAAGCTCTCTGCAAGTGGGTCCCAAAATGCCTGAAAGTCGATCAAAAACATCAACAGTGCCAGTCGTCTGAGCAACTTTTGAAATTTTTTTGACGCGGTCCAAATCATTTGCCGTCACGATTGGTGACCATGGACAAAACCTGGTTATATCACTATGACCTAGAGACAAAGCAACAATCAATGGAGTGGCAGCATAGCGGCTCGTCCTGCCCCAAAAAATTCTGAGTGCAAAAATCTGCTGGAAAAATTCTCGCCTCGATTTTTTGGGATCAAGACGTCACCATCCTCATTCATTATCTTCCAAAGGGCCAAACTATCAATGCGGAGTATACTTATCTCTGCTGGTGCAATTGAAGGACATTTTGAAGGAAAAACACCGCATGAAGGTCTCCAAGCGGGTCTTGTTCTTTCACAACAATGCCCCGGCTCACTGGGCACTTGCAACCCACAAGAAACTGGCCTACCTGGGCTTCCAGTGTCTTGATCACTCACCCTGTTCTCCTGATCTGACACTGTCGGACTACCACCTGTTCCCTGGACTGAAAAAACAATTGAAAGGTCGCCATTTTTCGTCCGACATGGAGGTCATTGCTGCCGTGGAGACCTGGTTGGACGGACAACCTTCTGAATGTTTTTTTGATTGGCTTGCAAAAGTTAGAGCAACAGGCTAAGAAGTGTATTGAGCTACGTGGGGAGTATGTTGAATAAATCCCGAGTTTGGTCAATGTAGCTTGTTTCTTTCCTGGTCGGGCTAAGGACCTATCAGCACCCACTTGTAATGTATCATTGCCCAACACATAGCAGATGTTGTGTTCTGACTGTAAAGCTACTATTTTTTGTGCATCAGTTCACAAAGTTTGCAAGGTAAAGTAATGTTCCAGTTACTAGTGTTTTAATGCTAGAAAATATATTGGTTGTAGAGATGTTCATGATGATTTTATTGGTCCCAATTAATCAGAACATCAAGACTGCTGCATATCAGACTTTAAAAAATGGATGTGAATTGTCTTACAAACGGATTGCTGAGATAAAATAAGACACTGTTGAGAGTGGGTTATAGAAGTGTTAAGTGTAACACACTGACAAAGTGACACCCATTTCAAATGAAAAATTGCATATGCATAAAAGTTTTATATTGCCTTGTATGGCTTATCCATTTACGAAGTTTTTCCTGGTGAGTATACTAAATTCCTGTCTTTCTTTCTTTCTTTACTGTTTTATGAGGAAATCACAGCATAAAATCTGTCTTGGTGACAGTCATGGCCTTCATTTAATAAAGGCTTTGCAGAGTAGTAATTTTTCCTTGTCTTTCTGAACAGATGGCAGCAAACCAAGTGCAGTACAGAGCCGTTACAAAAACCACACACCAAATGAGAATTTGATCAGGTGAGCACATAAATTATATATTTAGCTTTTTCAAATCGGGATTTAAATGGCAACAGTCCACCTTCGCATATGACATTTTTGTCGCTAGACATTTAAATTTTAGCACATGGTTTACAAAAAAATTTAATATTATGGGAACCAAACTAGATTTAAATAATGAATTAAATGACAGTTTTTGGGAAACAAGACAGAGATATTTCTGTGTGTGTTCAAAAAACCAATAATAATTTTTAGTTCATAATTATACTTAATAATTATGTGGAATATGGAAAAATTTCAGTTTCATTTACTTACATATCAGCTGGAGCCCCAAATTTTTCTTAGGGATGTTGCACCAGATATTCTTGCAACTGTGCCTTGGTGAAACATGTTTGTTTAACACATGGTCCCACTTCACATTTACAGCACTTTACAAAAACTTTTTTTGCCACGCCCCTGGCCTTACGCATTCAACATCTCAGCCGCATCTCAAACTGGGTAGGCCAATATTTCCTGCCGCAGGCTTCGAGCGTAGCAACTTGCAATTCAGCATTTGGTGGTCTACCTTATGGTCTTGGTATTAGCTTATTAAATACTGGATATAAAATTTATACACAAATTATTGCAGAGAGATTAACAGTAATTGCAGAAACCCTACTAATAGAAGAGCAGAATTGATTTAGGAAAGGTAAATCCTGAATGGACTGCATATTTTCAGCTTCACAAATAATTGAAAAACAGAGAATTTAACATACCAACATATATTGCATTTATTGATTTTTAAAAAAGCCGTGGACTCTGTGGACAGAGACAAATTATGGACTATTTTGTCAAGTAAAGGAATTCCAACTCATGTCATTACAGTAATACGAAGATATATGTGGAAAACATTATAAGAGTTAATGCAGGTAATGGAAATCTGAAGATTTTAGAGTTATTACCCAAGGGGTGAGACAAGGATGCCCACTATCTCCCGTTTTATTTAATTTATATTTTGATGAGGTTATCCAGATTTGGTTACAGAAATTAAAAACTAGTAGATATTTTAAAGAGTTAATTTGTAACACTATTACGAGGATAATTCAAAAAGTTTCCGCACTTTTATATTTTCACAGGAAACGGTGAGGGCGGGAGGAGTAGTAATTGGTCGTGTCTGAGAGTGTCATGTACCTTGTCAGTCAGGCAAGCTGGCTGACCTTGCAGTTTATTATGTGAGTTGTCACGCTTTGGTGAAGATGGCTGCAAAACTTATAAATTGCACCAAAGAGAAACAGCATTGGGTCATATGCTTTTTGTGGGCAGAAGGTGTGCCGAGAGCACAAATTCATCTCCACATGTGTGCTCAGTATGGGGATAAAGTTCTCTCTCGTAGAATCGTCTATGAGTGGATTGAAATGTTCGAAAATGGCCGCACGAGTGTGACGGATGCAGAGCACTCCAGATGTCCAGCTACAGCCACGACCACGAGGAATGAAGAAAGAACCCTGGAACTGATTCGTGAAAACAGAAGAATAACAGTTGAAGAGGTTGCAGGAAGGCTGAATGTAAGTGTTGGTTCTGCCTATTCCCTGATTCATGACAGCCTTAAGTTCAGTAAAGTGGGTGCCTAAGGAACTGACAGAGGAGCGTAAGCGCAAGCGCTTAGACGTTTGCTCCCGACACTTGGCTCGTTATCGTGAAGAAGGTGACAACTTTCTGCAGCAAATAGTCACTGGTGATGAAACATGGATTCACCATTACGAGCCCGAAAGCAAGCGGCAGAGTATGCAATGGAAGCATCCATCATCCCTTGTAGCAAAGAAATTCAAGATGCAACCGTCGGCAGGAAAGTTGATATTGACAGTCTTCTGGGACTCTCAAGGGCCTATTCTCAAAACCTATCAGGAACGTGGAACAACTGTCACAAGTGCAACATATTGGGACATTCTTCAGAGAGAACTGAAACCCACAGTCCGCTCTAAAAGAAGAGGAAAACTGTCAAAGGAAGTTTTGTTGTTGCACGACAACGCCCGCTCCCACACTGCAGCCCACACATTGGAAACCCTCAAACAACTGAAGTGGGAGGCTATGGAACACCCAGCTTACAGTCCGGATTTAGCGCCATCTGATTTCCACCTTTTCGGACTGCTCAAAAATGCTTTACGGGGAAGACGATTTTCATGT
>Ga0123357_10003456_pt1 | contig 18121 bp, 10 predicted proteins | sample TergutEmb28metaG_FD_89873 | JGI IMG/M metagenome (GOLD analysis project Ga0123357, IMG submission 89873) | Embiratermes neotenicus P4 segment gut microbial communities from Petit-Saut dam, French Guiana - Emb289 P4 | ecosystem: Host-associated > Arthropoda: Insects > Digestive system > Gut ... | reverse complement strand
TTTTTTTTATTTTTTTTTTTTGTTTTTTTTTTTTTTTTTTTTTTTTTTTTTTTTATCGTTCCTCCGTCCTGTGGCGCCTCGTGGGGTTGTGGTGGGGTGGGGGGGGGGGGGGGGGGGGGGGTGTGCGTGTTTGTGTGTGTGTGAGTGAGTGCGTGTGCGTCGTGCGTGCGTGTTCGTATGCGTGTGTGTGTACTGTACTACTGCCACCGGGTGGCTACCCAAATGCAGTTAACAAATATATCATATCATATACCATCCCAGAAGATCGAAGAACTCAATTACACCGTGCCGAAAACCTTAAATCGCGCACAGTAGATCCATTTCTTTCTTTCTGTCTTCCCTTCTTTGATTACACGCGGCCTCAGCAACTCGTCCCATGTCTTTCTTCTTCCAGTAATTTCATTATCACGACGAACACTCGCTCCCGCATATCACTCACTCATTCAATCCCTCACCAAACACACACACACACACAGTCACGTAGCTCGTCACACCTGTTTGTGGCATCGCTCGAGCTTCCTATTTGTTAGCAGGCCTAGGTTTGCTAACTCCCCCTTCACCGAGTGACGATGTGTCCATCTCCATGGGCCCATCACACAGTGTCGGCGCCATAGCTTGTGTATCTCTCTAAAAAATCAGAAACGAAGATGGGCTGTTTTAGATACCAACAAGGGTCACGGGCGTGCAATACTCAGCCCCAAACTGGCTATCGGGAATTGTTTTCCTTTGGACTACTAGAACAGCGAAAAGTACCTTCAAATTACGATATCTTCCCTACAAATCCACCCTGTCCTCTCACCTCCTAACGATGACATATGCTTGAAATGGCGCTATTTAATAACGCACATGTGTGTAGCACTCCACATTATAAAGTGTCGTGTTGATAAATGTCTTCAGTAAGTTCAGGACGATTCTGGAAATCATACTCTAAGGTCGTTAAACATGACAGAAAATCTGTAAACGATTTATTTTACGAAGGTATTATTTGAGGTTTGTGTACTGTACGTATCGTCTTGACCTGAATGTTATTAGTTTATTGCAGATACAACTGACAACTGCGAAACCAATTCGGAATGTAAAGACATTCCACTAATACTCACAGAAAAAAAATATTTCACTCAAAGGTGAGAACCTTAATGAGGTCTATATTTTAGGTTACGAACAAGTTTTGATGCAGTGAGCAGTTTTTGAGACTAACGTTCAAATGAATCATATACAAAATTCAGTTCGTACCGCACAGGTAACACAGCCCATGTCCATTATAATGATCAACCGGTGAGTTGCATACTGAAATACTCAGCGTTTATTGTGCGGGCCAGTTTGGTGGAACTCAGGGAATTCCCGTTACCATTCGTTCAGAATTGTTTGTATTCCAGTTTGGTATTAAAAAGACAAACATTAAAATATTCAGAACTATAATTTTTATCCATTATTTTATACGGGTGTGAAACTTCGTCTCTCATATTGAGGGAGGAACGTAGGCTAAGAGTGTCTGAGAATAGGGTGCTGAGGAATGTATTCGGGCCTCAGAGAGACGAGGTAACAGGGTTGTGGAGAAGACTACATAAGGAGGAGCTTCCATGATCTGTATCCACACCAAGTATTATTCGGGTGATCAAATCAAGAATGAGCGGGGCATGTGGAATGCAATGGGTGACCGGAGAGGTGTATACAAGGTTTTGATGGGGAAACCTGAGAGAGAGAGAGAGAGAGAGAGAGAGAGAGAGAGAGAGAGAGAACTTGGAAGACCTAGATGTAGGTGGACGGATAATATTTAAACGGACCTTCAAGAAATAGTATTTGGGGTGTGTAGTGGTATGGCACAGGTTTAGACTGTAAAGACAATATAAAGTTTTGGGTTCCATAAAATGCGGGGAATTTCTTGATTAGATGAAGATAGAGTAGCTTATCAAACAGGACTCTGCTCCATACAGTTATGTCGAAACTACACAAAGGACACAAAGTACACTGTGTGGGCAATACACAGATTTTTCACGTTACAGCAAGCGGTACATACAATTACCATTACCACTACGCTCTTAGGGTCAATGAAGTTACCCCAGGAGTTGTACTGGGAAATATAAGCCCAAAATTAAGTCGCCCGACAAAACTTCATTTAGACTTCAAGTATCAAATTTCGTCTCAATCAGTTCAGTGTGTTCGGGCTTGACGGGTGAGAAAGGAAGAACAAACATGGCCTAATCTACATAAATTTCTTCACTTCCTGACGTGTGAGTGCAAACGATGTAGGCGAATTCTATCCTTACAGCAGTCAGTCACTTCGTAATACAGGAATACACACACGTGCATTACATCCATCGACCGTCTGATAAACCTATCCTAACGTTACGTCAGAAAATGCCTTGCAAAAGCGATAAGCAGCACCCACTTCTTGTGTATTCACAGACGTTCGTTGACTCTCCAGTACTCTCGTGTTTCACATGCAAAAGTTTTCTTTCTTCAAGACGATCTGAAATTCGAAACACATCTCGTAATACAACATATATCTTCAGGTTTTCTAGCTGACGACGCTAATTCTGGACCAAACATTCTCAAGACACGGCATTTCGACAGTCGCAATTAGACATGTGCGTCTATATGGGCTACACGTCAACTACCCTTCCCCACCTCCGAATCGAGCATAAAGAGTTGGAAGGCGACTTCCGTTTCCTGCCGAGGGTATCAAATGGGCTGACAAGCTTTTTAAGTCCAGGCCTGTCAACGATAAGTTTCCGTACTAGTAAACAATTCATTGTGTTCAGAGTGGTGTATTTTACGTGCCTCAAAATCACAGTACTACGTAAGTTGAAATACCAGCGAAGGGACGGTCTGCAAGAACCAAGAAGTTTCCGGCCGAAGTTTGTGATTGGTTCGGAGATATGAGTAGGCATATCGGCTGACTGAAATCAGAAAATGTGAACAAAATACTGTACGTTCTCTGATCGACTTAAATCTGTCACTTGTCTTCTTTTGTTGCTGAGGCGAGAGCGTAAGATGAAACTTTTAAGTTATTCTCGCTATTTTGAGCCATATTTTATAAGAAAGGACAGACCTAGGCTATTATCATGTCCCTGTGCACTTAATTCATGGAGTTTTACAACATAATGCCACAAATGGCTGCCTTCAAATTTTTGCGTTTCAGTCCACCGTCATTGTTGCACTGTTGCTGGGATGGCGCGGTCCCTGTAGTGACTACGTCACAGGCTGAACAACCCACGATACGTGGCTCGATTCCAGGCACGGGAGATTTTTCTTTCCTCCGGCGCATCCAGACTATGGGGCCCACCCAGCCTCCTATTCTATACCGGCTGGGAGGGGGGAAACGGTCAGGGCGCGAACCTGACCACTTACCACCATCCAGTTGAGGTTACGTATGACTGGAGCCACACCTCTGTACCCACATGTGCCTTCATGGCGTGGACAGGGACAACTCAACCTTCATCATCAATAAATCAACATGACATCGTGCACTTAACTGCAAACCTACAACATTTTTTTTAAAACATACAAGCGGTTTGGAGGATGACACAAGCCGGCAGACAAATATCACCTCTCCATCGTGCAGTTAGTTAAGACCCCAGTGCTAATAAACCTACACGATGTGTTCGTAAATTACAGATGTCCACACTGTGCATTACTGCACGCATGCACGCACACGCATACGCGCGCACACACACACACACACACACACACAAACTAAAGAAGTGCTGACATGAATACCGAATCGTCACTACAATAATGCTAACGGGCAAAATAAAGAGACTTAACTGTAAAAAATTAGGTTTAACTCACAGTTCTACTTCTTAATGTTTACAGTACAAATTCTGTTACTAACGCTATTGGCACTCTTTCACTGCTGGATACATTTGTGTGTTATTTAATGACGTGGTATCAACCGTACAGTGTTGTCACGAATGACATGCTGGGATGGTGACGATTGGTGCTTTGGGAAAATGCCGACAATCGTAAACTGCAATTCATATTTCTGAGGGTTATGCGCAACTTATGGGAAAGAGTACCTTACCTGTTAATTTCAAAATACTTGTTACACGTCATTAGATTTTGAGAAATAAGTATTTTGAAATTAACAGGTAAGGTCAAAATGAATTGCGCGGTTTCTGTAAATCTTCACTGAAATCAGTCAAACGTTTACATTATTTATGAACGAACTCTGGAATAACTCCAACACGAGGCCTCTGTTTTTGTGGAATTTGATGCACCATCAGTGGGTAATCGGTTGCAGACGTTTCGAAGAGCATACTTCTGTACTACTGTACGTATTTATATAAACATCCAACCAATCGGTGCTATGCACCAATACGGCCTGAGGCCTCCTTTTGTCTTGGTTTTTGGATTATGTTGAGAGACATCTGGTATGATTTTTTGAAAGGGGGATATGCCCTTCGCTAGGCTCTGTACGCACACGTACAGAACGCGGATGTATTTCCATGTCTCAAGTGGTACTTGAAGCACAGCCCCTGTATTCGAGCGATACGTGACAATACAGAATGAGACCACAGAGCCAGAGAGCTTCTAATTCTGGAAGTTCTCGTATTTTAAATATTTTTGACGATTTCTTAGACGGCAGATACGCCACGAGAGGGAGTTGAACTCACAAACCCGAGTGACCTGAAACGGCCTTTGACCGTACAACCACGTGATTATCGTTCTGTTCACTTATTTCACATTTGTTCAGTACCTATTTTTCTCCCGTCTTGTTACATCAGCATACAATTTTTCATTTTTTGTCAGTTCTTGGGATATTTAACAAAACTTTTTAACGCTAACATTACAGGTCCTTCTCATTACATTTAAAACGAATGGTAAAGACGCTACAATTAACATTAATTCATAGCAATGCCGTAGTGAAAGGAGTGTACCAACAACTACTGTAAACTAGAAGCAATCTTAAACAGCCTTCAAGATGCAGTCCTGCATATAACATTTAATTATTGCTGACAGGGCCGCCAACCGCCCCACATTCTATGTGTTTGTGCTAATTCTGTTCGTGTATTACCGTACCCTTTCACTGCGAAATGACTGAGAACCGTGCAATGATGACACCAACCACGAAAAGACGATGCTGATGATAACAGTTCCCGAATACATGGGCGTTGCTTTACTGGTTAATGGGTTTGAAGTCGCTTCAATTAATCGGAAACGTCAAGACATTAAAAGGTAAAACTCTATTCGTGTTTATGTACTGAGCCATGAACGCAGGCAAAGCTCCATACTTTCTTAAGTGCAACACTAGATGAAAGCGAGAGGTGAGCTTCAGGTTTATTCGCGGGGAGAGCCAATAGTATCCTTTGGACAGTTACACAAGGCACTGCTTTACTGAAACTACTGCGCAAATACACGGAGTAACAGCTATTGGTCGGCAGGTAATTCCAAATTCCCGAAGTGTCGTTACATGGCTTTACTTTTGGAATGTGGTGTGCTGTGTGTGCGACAATGGTAATCGGACCCGTCTTCCTTCTCACATCTAGCGCCCGAATTAGGAATGAATGATCTATTCACCCAATACCCACTTCTCCTATACGCCTTCATAGTTTGTACAGGGACAAATTTGCCTTTATATTCTTTTCGGACATAAATATTTCAGACAGGTGAAATATACAAATTCTTTCACTGCTTTCGGAAAGTTTATGTGGTAAGGAGGAGCAACAGAGGGTTCTTCCAGCAAGGCGGTAAGACTACCCATACAACCAATCAGTGGCACACCTAGGTTGTTTGGGCTCCCGGGGAGTGTAATCAAAATGGCCACCCGTAATAGAAATCAAATGTAACAAAATCGGTTATTGTATATACTTTTACTTGACTCAATAATCTGAAATTTGTTGAGTTCAGAAAGTTCATTTCTTTTTTATTTGTAACATTCATTTCGTCGCCCCTTGGAGTCTGCCGCCCGGGGACGTCGCACTACTAACCCTCCTCTAACTAATCCCATGCAGACAATAATACAATGGACGCGTGACTAATTTTTTTGGTGACAGAACTGGTCGTCCTCTGTGGCCAGCTCGTTCACTCGATCTGGCGCCATGTGCCGTATTTGTGGGAACGTCTGCAAGACAATGCAAAAAAAAACAACAAACCGCACAAAGTAGGACACTTAAAAAAAAAAACCTGCATATTAATGGCAATTTCTGTGCACGAACTTTAAACCATTTTAATACCTCGTTCACCAGGTGTCCAGCATATCTGGGAGAATGACAGAGGTCATTTCCAGCACACGCTGTAACGCGGAAATTTACATTATATTGTGGAACCAATGCACACAGTTTGCTTAGGCAGATTCTACGATCGGGTTCCGTTTAAGGATACTCTGCATATTATTTTGTGACCATTAATTTAGTCATATTTAGGGCGTTTGTGTGCACGAGATCTAAGTTTCTGCTTGTATGAAAGGCCAGGAATATCTCTGATACATCGAGTTAGTGCCTATTTATCGTTATTCAAGACTACGTATTACGAAAATAACGGATAATTACGAATCGGAGAAATACACTGATGTAAAATACATTCTCATACTATTATACTGAACACTTACCACTTCTATTCAAAATGGTGTATACCCGTACACTTATATGGTACGCAAACGGATTAAATGAAAATGTTTACTTCATAGGATAACCACAACTTTATTTTTAAAGGAATTACCTACCTGTACCAGAAAATACTTCTACCAAGGCTTCTTTACACCACAACACAACAACACGACCACCAATACAGCTTCCGCGCGTAAACTGTGCGGTATCAGTTACAGAACTATAATTGTTTCCACAATCATATATGTTAACACTTCAGTACTGTGCTTGTAACAAACTTCGGTCACAAATGGCATCTATGTTAAATTTTCACTTGATCCATTCACATGTTCACTATCAACCAAGTTATCGCAACCTCTATTAATTTCGCACACATCGAGACATTCCGGCATTAGATTGCCCAGCCCTGTTCGGCCGAACAGAGACGCACACACTCTCACGTCAGCTGTCTTGAAGCCACTGAATCTCCTCGCGATTGTAACAGTAGGTACCGACGTATACTTCTCGTACAACGGGAAGGAGAAACGAGAGGAGAAGGAAGTATGTGGCGACTGCTTCCAACTGAGAGTGGCGTATGTCCAAGAGCAAGCATGTAACGTGACCGAAAATTTCGTATTCTTTCTTCATTCCGTGTTTCCCAAAGTGCTCGCAGGGACATTATTTAAAGACGCGCCAGGGCACCGAATAACCGCACATAATCAGTTGTGAATATTCGACAGATCGCCTGCGTGAAAAGTGACGAATATAGGTCAACCAATGGGAAGAGGGTGATCAAAAACGTTTTGGGGTAACACGCAGTCGGTTCTGCGGGTGTCAGAGGCACGCTGTGGCAGCATTATTCGAGACAAAAGAGTACCCCACTCCTACCACTGCTCAAGATGTAGGTCTGTACTAATACTATCAGTATGATTACGATCATTTACCCCCCATTAAATAGCGTATTTCGTGATGTTTACTGTTCATGAAACAAAAATGTTTCTTTTGTGGTTTACCGTCAGTACCTGAGACTAATAGCGTAGACGGTAAGAAAACTGTTGAATAAAGAAACTGGAAGGAAGCGGTCTTGGACTAATGGAGGTGCTACACTCGTATTTTTATGGAGAGGCTAAGTAAAACAACGAAAAAAAAAAAAAGCAGAAAAGCAGATGTCCCGGCAGAGATTCGAAACCATCACCTACCAAACATAAGTCTGAGTGGTACTGCACCACCAGTCCGATAGTTGACACGGTATCAAATGCTTAAATAGTGAGGTTTTAAAGTAAACACAAATTCCTCGGAAATATTTTCCACCAAATAGGAATGACACATTTTTCAACCATGCTCTGCTGTTAAATGTTTAAGGAACATGGCTTCTGTGGCTGCTGAAAGAAGAAATATTGTAATATCGTACTTAGTTGTTCAAAGTTCGTCAACACGCTGAACCGTGAGTCGAAACTTGGCTTTCCGTTATTATTGATATTTCATAAATCCGGTTCTGATGGGCATCCAAAGGGAAACACAAATACATAATGAAATGTCTGCAAGGCCTGACATGGCGCGTTTGTTCTGTTGCTGTTCACAGATTTTAAATTCGTGAATAATTTCAAGAAAAACGCTGAAAATGCTAGTACCTGAAATGTGCTTTCCCACGTTTAACGTATCACGCAGTCCCTCCGTACTTAGCAAAAGATTTACACACAATCGATCATAATAAATCTTTGAAAGGGTGAGACGTCCTAAACGGGGAGGTGTAGAGCAGTGTTTCTCAACGGCCGGGCCGCGGCCCGGTACCGGGCTCTGGCATCAATTATATCGGGCCGCGAAGAGATTCTCCTGGAATTTATAACTAATTTAAATGTAATTTTATATTTGTCAACATGCCACACCGTACACATAAGTGTACTAATGCTCTTTATGATTATGCCATAATTAGTTATTAATACTTATGTTAGTTTAATGTATGAACTTAAAAAAAATTGTATACGGACGAGTAAATCTGTTGGGATCGGGCCCTCGTCTTCTGAAAAAAAAATTACCGGGTCGCGGTCTCACAAAGGTTGAGAAACACTGTTGTAGAGTCCGTCACGCTCTATTTTTATGTTCAAGATGGTCAGCTGTTTCCTCAGCCTCAGCCCGTACCTCACAAGGAAAACTGTCTCGATTACGATAAACAGTATAGCGAGATATTATAAATGTTTGTAGGTTGCCATGTAAAGTGTCTGCTATTTTTGTCCGATTTTAACACACATCCAAATGTGTTAATGGATTTTTGGAAGAGCCCCCAAATATGAAATGTCAATAAAATCTGTTCGGTGGGAGCCCCTCTGCTTCATGCGGACAGACGGACGGACATGACAAAGATAATGGCGTATTTTCGCTGCTTTTCGAAAGTGCCTAAAACGCATACTAATAACCGTGCACACAAGGCGCTCGAATCTGCCCTGTTTAGTCTTGTGGCAGTATAGTCGTCCTGAATCCAAGATCTTGTCGTAGTTGTAAATGGAATCGTGTTGCAAAAAAAAAAAAAAAAAAAATCAAATTACACCGTGGAGGTTACACCCTGTATTTCGCGCTTGAGATGTAATAAAACACATTTTCATTTCTGGTTAAATGTAATGTTCAATGTAAAAACAAAACGATGACAAACGGAAATAAAAGAGGACTGACAGTAATCATTCATAAGAACAATTTAAAGAAAGTGTTTAAGGCATATATTCCAAGCAGCGTTTTACGCCCGGCAGGGGGGTGTTAATTTGTACCGGTCAGTATTAAAGTAATACTAATATAATGTTAAATTGTGTAAGTCAGCACAACTGTTTTATTACACAAAGTAATTATATAGGCTACATGTTACGACTCTTAATCAGTCATCGGTTTAGTCACAAGATGCTATGCACACATTGGGATCCCAGCGTGTTTACATCAGTGGTATACATAAAACTAGATCATTTGCCTCGAAAAGTGTGATGTGCAAATTGTGTAATTAAATAGTTAAAATACATATAAAAGCTCTTTAAAAACGGTATTTTTGTGTTTACCAGTTAACAAACACAAGTCCCGTTATTATCTGGTTGTTTTTTAAGTTAAGGGATATTGTTTATTATTTACGTCGGAGTAAATCCTTTGTTTATGTTTGTTTCAAATAGGCCTGAAGATGACTGATTAAGTGTCGAAACATGTAGCCTATGTAATTACTTTGTGTAATAAAAGTTGTGCTGACGTACACTATTTAGCATTATATTACGTTTCTAGCACATCGTGATGCCTCCCATCAAGTTCAAGTAAAGAAATACTATTTTAAAACAGGGACACTTTCCTTTCGGCAACTTGCGTTGAACACTGTGGATTACCGCTTTTTGTGCGTCACTTGTACAAAATGCATAACGTTGCCTATCTCCCTCATCTCGCACACTCCTACAACAGAGTGTTTAACCAGACATTGCAGAATATTGTTGAAAGAATTCCATTTCCTTCTTATCGGTCCTATATTGCGATAACCACTATTCTACATTAACCTTAAGCCGAAATTCATAGTTTTTCAGAAATGGCGTATCGCATAAAACAAATGCACGCAACGTTAAAACCGTATTCTCATTTTCTGCAGTATTTTGGGCATGAAAGAAAATAAGGCAAAACATTATTACCCAGTCTAGGTAGTGTACGTACCTGTAGCTCTGTCCCAACAATACAATACAGCTGGAAACACGCTCGTTTTGTGTGTAAACGAAATGAGCAGTTACCAGGTCGGATCGAACCGTGTAGTGAATAAACGGTGCCGCTAAGAAATGTGGACCATTTACATAAGATTAATGTGAAAGACAACTGAAGCTGGTACAATTCAACTAACAAATACATATGTCTATTATTTATTATATAACGAAATTCATTAAAAACTTAAATCAGTTATTACGCCACATAAACTGTGACAAAATATCGCAAAGAATAATAAACAAGACAGGTTATGTTTCGTCGTATTTCTTTAACTGTAACTACTAGATTCCCGTCATTAACAAACGAACATCAGCGCCAGTAAAGTAAGCCAAAACGTAAACAAGAGTTTGTCTTCCAGAGCGTCTTGTGTCTCAGAGGCCTCAGCTGGTAAATCAGTTAATACTTCATCCACGTTGTACACCAACCTGCCTGTGAGGAGATTTGTGATAACACGAATTATTTAATACACCTTCGAATCTTCGGTTTACCGTGTTACGACTCTTCTATTTTAATAACACGACATAAACATGATAATATATAAGTTTACTGAGTAAAAGTTCAAACTTAGGGTCTAAATGTGTCTGGGCTCGTGTGAGTTTCTACAGTTTCTTGTAAATAAATGTCCAGACGTGCAAATAGGAATTACATTTCCCTTCTTTGTACTGGATAATGAGGCAGAGAGAATATGTCCTCGGAAAACCCACTTGTTTCGGCGTCTGTCAGGCCACGTGTTAGGCAGTTTAGGGAAACAGTGCAGTAAATCGTAAACCTAATTACTTCACTACGGTATTTCCAGGGACCCAAGAACTCTTATCGCATTTTCAGTAGTGACAGACCACTGAAAGGAGCTTTAATACCAAATAAATTACTATGCCCAAACTGAAACTTAAAGTTTGACTTGGGTAAGCAGGTAAACATTTGCAGGGTTTATGTGCCGTCGCATTATAGGAACAGTGAACTGGGAAGGACTGCACCTGTTTGTTTAAGGGCTATTCCAACAATCGCATGTAGTAGCAGTAGTAGTAGCAGCAGCAAAAACACTACTTTGTAAGATATTGAACTCGAATCGTTTAGTACAGTACGTGAGTTATGCGTTGGGACAACGAAGTTTCAAACGCGGAAATTAATGGGGGATTTTTTGAGTTCATTTTTCTATATGGTTCGGCAGTTTTTCTTGAATGTTTTAATCTTTCGTTCTCCTTGTATTCTACTGAGTTGTGCAGTGTAATCGGCTATTATAATCCTCAGTCACACAAAGCAGTACACGTTTTGACGTCAGAATATTCCACTGTGTTTGCTTATAAATGCTTTAATGCGAATATCTCGGTAGGATTCAAACAGATTCGACATGACCCTTCATAGGCACAACGCAGGTTATTCGAAAGTAATATCGTTTTATTTCTAAAAATTCCATACACAACATTTTACCCCATCTGAGATCAATCATTTCTATAATATCAAATATATAAATGTTCCCCTCCGTTCAAAAAAGCTACGAAAACGTTTTTAGGCCCGTTTGCATCTCTGGAGATAGCCCATTGCGTTCGCTGTCCGTCTATATGGATGTCACAATGCGGGAATGGATACTTTACACGAACACTCAGACACATTTCTGCCCACACCACCTGCGTTGGCTTACACGATAGATACCCACGTATCTTGCTGCCGAACAGACAACTCTTACAGAGGTCTACCCATCATCCCACGTGAAAGACAAAAGAAATGCCTGACTGCGTTTACGTTGCAGTGAAAGAAGTCTGCTGTAGTCTTTTAATGCAATACGCTTTTAAAATACGATTTTGAGGCGTGTTCTAGAGTGAACTGTAAATAGTAAGTTCATTAACTACATTTGTTGAATCGTGGCAAAGTTTATGTCTGTACAAGTTAGAGTATCCAAGCAACAAGTTTCTAATTAAACAATTAAAAGAGGGAGACATTGGCCTTATGTGATTGTCTATATAACAGACAGGGACGTTTGCTGTCTCATGCTTGAATGAAAAGTTCAGATCACAGACTTATCAACAAGAATATCAATATATATTCCAAAGTATAGTAACCATTTTTATCAATACATAAACACTATAGGATACAGCAACTACTTATCATTATTTCTCTCTAATGTGTTTCAGTCCTAGGATGATTATCAAGGATGCATTACACACCCACCCACACACGTGCTTGCCCACTGTACTGTTGACAGTAGACCTAGTTCTGAAATATGACACATAGAAATAATTATAATTAAAAATATTTGATGTATTTGCATAGTCTCGTGTATTGTTACTTTGTGTACTAAACGTGATACATAACCATAAAAATCTGCCACATGTTATTTTGCATACTAAATTTACCCCAAGTTTCATTTAATGCATGAAATATTACAAAGCTACACCATATAAGAGATAAGCTGCACAGGCAGAAATCAAGTTCATTCCAATTTTGTTAAATAATCAACATATCAAAAAGTACATAAAGTAAAATATGTATATTTTAATAAGGTCAATAGTTGATACAAGTATATGTGAATGTTTTGTACAGTAAGTTGGTTTCGAGAAAATCTGTGAAGTTTGGTTGGAATTCTATATTAACCACAGTTAATATTGGACTGTTAAGAACTAAAATTAAATACAACCAACATAATTTAGTGTAGATCCTTAATATCAAATTCACTGAAATTTGTTCCAACAATTTTGAAGAAAATCATGGAGATAGATGGAAGGGCATCAACATTTCTGCCTTTAGTGGATTTTAATACAGCAGTGAAATGAATTTTTCTCATCCTTTTTTTTTTTTGAAAATAAGGAAACTTGAAAAGTTACATCAAACGCATTATTCATGACAAAATTTTGCAAATTTGTAATGCAATTTGCAATGTTATGCCCAACATCAGCAAATTCCCCTCTCCTAAATGCATTTAGTCATGAAGCCCTATTGCCCTTCTGCCTGGTATCCCAGAATTTTTAAGAGGTTTGAGGGTTTGAACCCATAAACCCTGTAACCTCCACCACTCCCCTCAAATATGACTATATCCCACTGCTCAAGTAGTGCCTAGTTTTTTTTTGTATTGTTTCAGAACTAGAAGGAAGGACTATGTCACACCAGAATTATAACATTACTTACCTTGGTGGCAAGTTGGAACAGGATGCCACAGAGCAGGTAATTAATAAAACAATAACAATTCAAAATGTAGAAATACTGTATGCCACTATTTAATATAAATAATAATGAAAGAAATAAAAAGGCTACAACAATACTGTATGCTGAATATACAGACAGAAGTGGTTTTCAAAATTTCGTTTATTTACAGCATAAGGCATTAGTGAGCTTGAAGCAGCAACATGCAGAACTTGACCGGGAAATAGAACATAAAATTGCAGACCTGAATGCAGCTCAACAGAAGAATATTACTTTGAAAGGTGAGACCATCGATGCATGAAGAGGAAGGGAAATCTTATCTTAAAAAACAGCATTAAAATTTGTACTGTATTAATCCCTTATGTACCTTAGTAGATACAGGTCCTACATGGACGTTCACATTTACATATGCAGGGCTAAGATTATTTCAAAACTGAAGTCATGGCACATATAGGATTACATTTCTACTTCACTAAGAAGACCACTACAGAGACTTAGATATAAAATCAAAATGACTCTTAAGAAAATAGATTTCAGCTGAAATGAACTGGCTCAGAATAGGTTCCAGTGACACACAGAATGTACATGAATAATTCTAGTTCTTTCATTTCACACCACTAATTATTTAGTATGTACTATATTTTTTTTTTTTTTGCAGATTTAATTGGATGTTTGTTATCTAGAATTCATAAAATAATTCTGTTTACTTTTTAATTCATCTTCAAGGTTAAAATTCATAAAAGAAGTCTGCAATATAGGGTCCACTGTCATGATAGCATGGTAGCTGTTTCCTGTTAACTAATCTTGTAAAAACAAACTTGAAATTCCAATACAATTCACGCCAGAGCCTACCACTGGACATGACATTCGCTGGTTCATTCATCTCCCTTCCTTACAATCATTCTCCCTTACATGCATCTTGGTGTTAATCTCCCATTTTCTTCTCGGTACTCCAAGCAGATGTTTCCAAGAAGTTTTGCCATGTCTCCTTCATCCTAGCCACATTATCAGCCCATTAGAACCTTCCTGATTTAACTGTGCTAACAATACTGGGTACAAGGTCAATATATCATGAATACAAAAGTAAAATATGAATACAAGGAGAATCCAACACCATAAAAGTATGGAAGTAGCATAAACTACATCTACAGAAACATAATTTCAGCATAATAAATGTAATTTGTACAAGTAATCCATTTACCAACCCCTTTTATAAGGAGAATTGCCCATCCTAGAACCACAATTTCCTTTTAACTCTTTGAAGCACAAAATATTGATTCAGTCCCTACCTCAAAGAAACAGGGTATGAGGTTGTATATTGTATTCAACTTACTCAGGATAAAGCAGAGTGAGGGAACTCTTCTGAACACAGTAATAAACCCTCCTGTATCTTACAAGGTCAGAAATTTCTCTACTGTTTTGACTACTTAACCTTTCAAAAGGGTTCGGTTCCATGTAGTCAGATAGCTGAATGTTTTTGGATTTCATATACACAAAAGACTGTTGTGATTATGTATATATGTACAGGGAGATGTATGCATACAAATGTAGGTGCATATTCCTTACAAAGAATATTTTAGCACAGATATGCGTCTAAGTTGCAAGGCTCTTAACTACTCCAGTTTGGACAGTAATGTTGTACATTATTAAACCCAAAATTAAAATATATTATTACAACAATAAAAATCATGTTTTTTATGTGTATTTGTAGATGACATAGAGACTCGTAGTATAAGAACACTGAAAAAGGAGGAAGCACTGGCCAAGGTACAAGCTACTTTCCACATATTACAAGAAGAAATAGAGCAAATACGGAAAAAAATTAGGAAAGAAAGGCAGCAACGGATTGAGGACATGTAAGTTTTAAATAAACATGTGTCCATACATTCGTTAGGCTGAGTGTGTCACTTCATTCCTTGCTTAAAATGTCCTCTTATTAGTATTGGTAATTATTGTGGGTTAATTTCTCAAAGTCCTCAATTAAATTCACTTTTAAAGTGGGGGAAATCACAATGTGATTGAATATCATGCCAAAAAAGACTTCAAAACCTAAATAAAATAAAATACTAGATAGTTAGATATGGTGGTCAGTCATATATTCATACGCTTCTCAGTGAGTGTCCACATACGTATTTAAGAATTGTGTTATGGTCAAATGTTTTCTTATATTAGTCATAGCTAGTTTAGTGAAAACATTATACAGATCTAAATTTGAAAATTACTGTCTTCTAGAATGTAATGTAGTAAAGTTTCAGAGGAAACATGCAGCTTCCATCCTCAGGGTAATGGTATCTGCCTCACAGATTCAGGCAGTACCTGTTTACCAAATACATGATGTCACATTCCAAAGTCAGTAATTTTATAGTCACTGCTGTAAGAACTTCAAATCGCATACAGAAAGTACATTATCTCATAAACTTATTTTCTGTCAGTAACCAACTCTATAGCCTGTTACACACCAAACACACATCATAGTTCCACTACATGGTAATCAGTGCATCCTGGCTTTCTCTGCTCAGCATATGATTATAAACCATTCTACTATTTGTGATTATGTACAGTAAGTATTAGCTCTCTTCCTGTACCATTATGTATGTAACATCTGATGTCATGCTCACTGGACACCCCAAATTAATCTTGCACACATGTCACTATCAAATAAAAGAATAAAAAGCTGTCACACAATGGGTTGATAAACCTAAAGAATGTGACTATTACTTAATCCCTCTTACTGATATAATAAAAAAAAACCTAAGGGTAAAGCTATTTTCATTTTTTGTCCCAGTGAAGAAGGTTAGTCTGTCCTGTGGCACTGTCTGAAAATTATTAATAATGCAAGTGTTCATTAATTTTTACTTCCTCACACACAGTGCAGAATACGTACTACTCTTGTTAGAATATGGTACCTGTGACACGATAAGATGGTTGAGTAGGTTTCACTGAGGCTTAGGTTAGGTCTAAGTTCTCACTGTCATATACAAATTCATTGCTCATGATGTTATTTTAGGGATGTATGCACCTTATGGAGTGCCCATTAAAGTCACTTTACATCTATACACATGCAAACCTTGAGAACTGGTGAAATGGTTTCCATGAAATTTTATGGTAGAGAATTTACAGAAAAGTGTTAGCCAGTTAACATTTCACTAATTCTCAGAGACTTTGAACACTCACTGTACATAAAGACCTACATGCACTTCTGCATACATATTGAGCATAAGTACTCAATATCTATGGGGAAAAAAAAGTTTTATTCAGAAGTTGTGGAGGAGAAAAGAACACATTTTATTTGAAATACTTTTTTTATATAAACCTTATGGCTTTCGAGATAATTAACCCAACAATCAGGAACACCTTTACAGGCAATTCCAGTCACATCTGAACAACACTATAATTTGAAATTTTGCTAGGATACAAAGAAAACACAAACTATTTACTGCACCTGTCTGTGGCACACAGGCTATTGGGGTATGACAAGATGAAAAGCACAGATGCCAGCAATTATTTGTAATTCTATCAAACATGCCTGTTAGGTGTAAATTCCTGTCTTTTTACATAGGCATATCTATACTTTTATTTACTTATTTATTTATATATTTATTTTTATTTAATGATTTTGTTATTATCTCAGAATATGAAGTCATATCCAAAAGTTTCTGAACTCACTGCTAGACCAAGAATGGCACATACTACAGCTTTCTGCCATTAGGTACTATAGTATCACTACCTTCTGAGTCAGTCCAGTGAGTTTTTCAGCCATAACCCTCTGCATTGCTTTTTGGTGGGTGTTTATTTTTGTTCATGGTGAAAGAAATTCATGACTTTCTAATGGCTAAACAACACAGTTGCATGAATGTTTGCTTACGGCTCAGGAACACTGCAATGGGAATGCATGAAATACTCAAATCAACTGCTGATGACAATGCTATAGAAATAACACAGAATTTTGAGCGGCTTTTCTTGATTCAAATGCTTGGAAACTTCAGTTGATGATTGTGAGCATTCAGGCCATCCCTTGACAAGTAGTAACATGCAGAAAATTAGTAAAATCATCTTTAAAGACCCATGAAGTACCAGTTTGATGTAGCTGGCAAGTTACATATCTTATATGAAACATGTCTGTACATTCTAAAGCATGTCTTGTAACATGCAGCTATCCTCTGCATAGTCTGTGCCTCGGTTCCTCCTCGACAAACACAGACAGCAAAAACTGTTGGCCATTACAAATGTGGCCACGGTCCTGCAGAGTCCTGACTTCCCTGTTTTGGTTCTTTGTGGTTTCTTATTGTTTCCGGGAATAAAATCACATCTATGATGGCATCATTGTCAAAATGTCCATGAAAATCAGGAACAGTAGCTGACTGTCCTACATGCGATTCCAAAAAGTCAGTTGCAGTCATGCTTTCAGCAGTGGCATAAATGCTGGACTCACGGCATAAACTAGAAGGTAACTACATCAAAGCCGACAAATATGATCAGTAACCAAAGTTTGCAGACTTCTGGAAACACCCTTGTACACAGCATAAAATGAAAGGATAATAACTGAATAATGAATTGGAAATAATATTGAAGGAAGAAAACAGGGACAAATTTGAGACTGTGTCTCAGAATTTGGCTAAAAAAAAAAAAAAAAAAAAAAACCCCCAAAAAAAAAATTTTTTTGAAGGAAAAAAAAATATTTATTTTTTTTTTTTGTGGAGATAATTTATTTTTTTTTTTTTTTTTTTTTGTTGTTTTTTTTGTTATCA
>Ga0123357_10003455_pt1 | contig 18121 bp, 5 predicted proteins | sample TergutEmb28metaG_FD_89873 | JGI IMG/M metagenome (GOLD analysis project Ga0123357, IMG submission 89873) | Embiratermes neotenicus P4 segment gut microbial communities from Petit-Saut dam, French Guiana - Emb289 P4 | ecosystem: Host-associated > Arthropoda: Insects > Digestive system > Gut ... | reverse complement strand
TTCTCTTCCTTTTTCCTTTCTTTCTCCTCGTTTTTAAAATTCCTTTTATTCTTCTTCTCATTCTCTCCCCCCCCCCTTCAGTTTCCTTGTTTCAACCATGTCTACTGTACACCTATCATTTTCGCACCAAAAGTGTGGAAGATTCCACCTGCCGCAACGTTTTGGGCTTTCAGTAAATTCATTGCCAGCGGCAGTATACCTATCTGCGAAGTTTCGTTTTGTCAGCCGGCGGCATCCAATAATAATAAAGTGTTTGTAAACAGATAATGCTCTGGGCTACAAGCTCTAATTTCCGTTGTCGGCAAGGCGGGCGACTCTGCCATGAGCTAAATATTTTGAAACGGATATTAACTGACTCGGACGGAGCAGTTTCTTTCAAAAACACCTGACCTAATAAACCCGTAGAAGAGACCTGACGTTCCTGCTCTTTTTGTACACTCATGCTTTATTACTTCACATTTTTTATTTCTATCTCCAATGTAGCCCACTTCACTGTCCCACCGGGGAACACCAACGTTGATAATTGCGCTTCTGTCGCCTGGAGACTTCGACGCAAGTGTGTTATTCGAACATACAGTCAGACCACAGCAGAAGTAGGGAGAATACTGATTCTAATTCTTTTTCATTTCAAATACAAGAATGAAAATTTTTAAAAAATTTCGGGTTTATTTAATAACTATATTTATCAAAGAATCTTTATATGTTCATAGCTATCAAAGAAAAACACTCAAAGAGATAAAAGGCGTCGAAAAACAGTGACTTCCGAATTATCGTGTAGAAAGCAAGCATATTTAGAACATTCTGCAATAAGAGAGATGGATGTTAGAAATATGTCAAACCTTCAACTCGACACTAATTACCCCTACGTTTCAGATGGCTCCATAATTCTTCTGTGTCAGCGTTTTAATCAACAGAACGTCAAATTAAAGAAAATAAAACAGACTGAAACTTCAAGCGTTATAGTGGAGAAAATAAATTGCAGTTACATTCATAGAAGAAGAGAAGTAAATTCATCTCGAGCAAAATGTTATGTGAATCAGTTCAGAATTTAAGTCTTTTTCTCTGACCTGGAAACCTATGAAGTGTTACCTCGGTTTACTCCTTGCAGTATATGGGCTCAAGAATTGGTCTGTAAACAAATACGAAAGCTTGGATTCAGCACTTCTTGAAGTATCATAGGAAGACATTTATTTTTAAAATCGTAACGACTAAACTATTATTTTGACTTGTGTTTTTTAAGTTTTTGGACTTAAAATTTGGCCCTGTGGGTTGAAGGATATTTATAGAGAGAATGCTATTTAAATAGAGCTTTGAGAAAGATATTTTGAGTTACATAGTGGCAGGAACAGAAAAATTAGATAACTACATAAAGAGAATCTTTGTAAATGTTATGTATATTGGACCGTGCATCATTGTGATAGTTGAAGAATAAGAGACCAACTTGATATCACAATTTATCAAGTTTTATTTCACTTCTTCTGTGCTCAACATGTTTCGGACATTAATACATCCATCATCAGGAGCCTGTGACTTTTCTATTTTATCACCACATTGGTTGTGTGTTCTTGTTTCGATGTGTGTTGGACTTTCGGTAGGGTGGTTGGAGTTGTATCCGTGTGGTAGGCTGAAACCTGCCCCCCACACGGATACCACCCCAACCAGCCACACCGAAACTCCAGCACACATCGAAACAAGAACACACAACCAATGTGGTGATAAAATAGAAAAGTCGCAGGCTCCTGATGATGGATGTATTAATGTCCGAAACATGTTGAGCGTAGAAGAAGTGAAATAAAACTTGAAAAATTGTGACATCAAGTTGGTCTCTTATTCTTCAAGAATCTTTGTAATTTGCAGGTACACATTTCAGGAATACGTGTTATATATCATTAGTCAATGAGGATGCACTGATTTAGATATTTAGTAGGCATGTAATTATTGCTTAGGTTACCTTAGATCCTACTAAACAAATTTAAAAGGAGAAAGTTCATGAATACCTTAAATGATAACAGGCAAATAAATGTAAAGCAATTCTTTATGGTAAAGAAGGTCAGTTGCTGCCCTGTCCTCCTTTCTCCCAGGATCTATTTGAGTGCCCACACATTTTAACTGTTGAATTTAACAGTCAAGTTTCACGAAAGGCAGAGAAATTCATTACTATCTGAGCGACCAAAGTTGCTCAAAATTTGCTCTACAACTTTGGGTTAGAAAGTAAAAATACCTCAGCTAAATACAACTGCACACTCAGATTTGCAACATTAACACTTTACAGTCGAATGGAAGGCTGCTTTATTTAAAGGCCCGGGACGTACCGCGCTCTAAACACTTTTCATCTCAGTTACAAAACCAATCAGTTAATGCTGTAAGTGGCACAAGTCGCTGTTTGTTTTCGGATAAATACAAAACACATAAATACAGTGCGGGCAGAACTTAAAATTGTTGAATGTTAAACTTGTTGATTCATTAACTAACCAGTGTGCATTGAAAGGTCCCTTCCATCGCAAATCAGGAATTGTTTTAGATTATTCCCAAGGGCGAAGGATGTGTTTATTTTGGCCTCCTTTCGTTGAATGATGTAACACTAATGAGTGAGGTAATCTTAATAGTAGAGTCATGATCTAAACAACAACCGTAAAAAATGAAACCTTTATTTGTATAAAACAATAGTCAAAGCAAACAGCTCCATCAGAGTTGAAAATTATCCTATTTGAGGCCACAACATAAACCTTAAGGTCACAGTCCAGTTTAAAGCAATGTGCCTGCTCTTAGCATTCTCCATCCACCAGTTAGGGTAACGCGTCCTAGGCTTTGAATAAGACTCAAAATTTGCATTTCACATACTCGGAAACTTCAGCCTTTTCGAAATTTGAATATTTCTATGCTATATCCAAGCACTTAAATCCGATTTCTAAATTTTTTATGTCCCATGTTGGCTCGAGTTGGATTTTATGAACAGTAAATTGGACGCACAAAATCCTAGAGATTATATTGTAAAATATATATTTTCCTGAAAATCTCAGAAAACCAGTCGGAATATTTTGAGCTTGGACCAATATTGGAATCCGTGACCCCGAGTGCAGAAAAAACGACTTGAGTATCTTAGTTTAAAGATGTAACAAATTTCTTTTGTTTTTACTTCCTTCTCTTTTTCTGTCTTAGCTGTACAGCCCTTTAACTTTGCCCTTTTTTTCCTTCACAACAAATTCTCATTTTATTTTCTCTAAAGTACTTGTTCTACATTTTTATATCCATATGCCTCCTGTCCAATTCGACACCTTCCATTCACTTCAGTCTAGATATTTTTTCTCTTTCTTTCTCTTCCTGGTGTGCCTTCCAATGACTCCCTTACTGTCCTTTCACCATCCATTCTTACAACATCCCCAAGCCATTGCAATCTCTGTACTTCAATTACCATAACAATACCTGGAGACTGAAGTATATTATAAAGTTTTTGATTATTTTTGCTCTCCAGGAAACATTTTCGTTTGATGGTCAATACATTTTCCTCAAGCTTTTTTCCACGTCATTACAGCACTTTCCATTTCATGCGTTAGGGTTCATAATTTAGTACCATAAGTTGAGATTGGTCCTATGATTTTATAGAGACCTACTATTAATGAATGTGTTATATATCTTTTCTTTTAATACATGCCTAGAGAAAGGCAACATTTACTACCAGCAATATTTCTCGCTTTTATCTCTGTTTCAACTTCACTTGTACTTGTTACCAAGCAGACTAGATAATGTGACAGACCAGATACGTTTTTATCCCGCCTTGTCTACCTTTTTATAACTAGGTTTCACAGATTCCTTTGAACAAGAGAGGCAATGCACGTATAACGTAATACTGAGGAGCAATCATGTAACCATTGTTGCCGTGGAATAGCCATTTTAATGTATATTACATATTCTGAGTGTATGTCTGTGGCCTTTGTTATCCACCATGCAAAGCGTATGCGCCTATTTATATTGTGGTCTGCTCAGTTCTACCACATTTTTCCACGTTATCTCATAAAAGAAAAAATTTTCGAAAAAAAAATTATATTGAACTTAAAATGTGCATTTCGGTTTCCTCTACAAATTTTTCTGAAATATTTGCTATTATAAGAATAATTTAGCGAGATAATATTATAAATATGCTACATCTTTATGTAAAATGTCTCTTTCCTTCTCTGATTTCAAATCTTGAAGTTTCTCGACAAATTTTCCAAAAAATACTCAAATATGAAATTCAATGAAAATCTGTCCAGTGGGAGCCGAGTTGTTGGGACACGAATTGGTGGGAACCGAGTTGTTGGGAGCCGAGCTGTTGGGAGCCGAGTTGTTGGGAGCCGAGCTGTTGGGAGCCGAGTTGTTCGGAGCCGAGCTGTTGGGAGCCGAGTTGTTAGGAGCCGAATTGTTGGTAACCGAGTTGTTGGGAGCCGAGATGTTGGGAGCCGAGTTGTTGGGAGTCGAATTGTTGGGAACCGAGTTGTTGGGAGCCGAAATGTTTCTTGTGGACAAATCGAAGGATAGATGACGGATGGACAGGCAGACATGAAGTTAATAGCCGCTTTTCGCAATTTTGTGATCGCCACAAATATTCGTTACGTCACACGACTGTGTGTGTCTCCCTCTTTGTTTACTCTTTTGTGTGTTCCGCAAACTCTGTACTGTCCGTATTTAACGGGAGACCAGTAAAACTTCTTGAAATAAAAATTTCAGATTTGTCGGCTGAGGTCGACTGGAAATTACGCTTCATGTACAGCGTAACTGCAAGCTGGTGTTCATTTTGCTAAATATAAATTAATTAAAGATTTTATTTGCATTTGTTGAAAAATATTTTGAGATGTATACCTGTATTCCAAACCATGAGTTTATATTTCTTTTGATGACAATCTGTGAGATATGAGGCAGAGTGCTACACATCTTTATATAGCTCTCGTAAATTCTGTCAACTGGACGACGATCTCTCTGTTACTGCAGGCTAAAGAAAGATATTCTTGAGACTCTCGCAGTTGCTAAATTAGTCCTTAAGTTATTCGCAATTTATGAAAACAAATGTCCAAGTAAGTCACCTCTGGGTTTACTTGCGCCAGTTAAACCCACTGCATATTCTCACACTTTATTTCCATAATAATTATAATTTCAACCAGTAATGAACACAATTTTATCAGATTTACAAAGATGTTATAATATCCAATAACTCCTGCATGTTTCGGTTCTCACTGGCCCATCATCAGAGAATACAATAATCGTAAAAAATGAACGCTTAATATATTGATCTCTTGCATATAGGAGATTTGTTGAAAACTCTTCTGTGTAGCATAGGCATCACGGACGGGATTGCACACAGTAACCCAACCACACTTATTCAGTCTAACACAACACAAGTTTATTGTAATTCAATTGGTAATCCTTGTGTTAATATAAACCCGTGATTTTAAACTGAACTCTTATTTTATTACATGCACCGTGCATCTTTTATTATTTTGCACTGTGACCAACAAATATACTACCAACAGCTGCATTTGAAGTACTTGTGTAGCTTGGCAATGTATTGATCACAAGCTTCCTGAGGATGACACGATAGTGTCGAAATGTGGAAAGGTGTGATAATTTGTGAAATACTTGTGCTTTTGTTGGTTATAGTACAAAATAATGGATAAGTGTGGTTTGTTTAGCGACAAACACCACGGGATGGCAATCAAGAAGACTGCACACTGTAAGATGGAGCAGCTTGTAGATACGTTGAAAGTGTTCGCGGAATGCCGTGAACACCTTCTATAACACCGTCTAATAAAATTGTGTGCGTTCTTTGCTTAAATTATAGTAATTGAACTGTACTGCGTGGAAAGGAAAATGTGAAATTCTGTAATTTATACATTAATCCATCCGTATACTTTTATCTGTCTAAGCTTAAATTTGTGTAATTTTTGTACAGCCACATAAGTATTTCATTTGATAAGCTAATTTTACATACTCTCAAAGTTTTGGTAAGGAAGTCTGTTGGAGACCCATCCGTAAACTTCGGTATCTTTACAACAGGAACTTATTATAGCACTGATAGAGCTCGAGGTTCTGCAACGACCTTTTTGAAGGATGTGGCCAATGTTTGGTATTGCGGGAATTTTAATTTTGATTCGAATATTAGTAAAGTGCTTACGTGTACAGAAATTCACTGGGTAAAACAGCGCCGTTCTTCTTTATTTATTTCTATATTTTAAAACCCTACTTTAAAGTGGCTGATTACTATTATATTCTATTAAATTTATATTCTAGCATTTCGTTAGCAATTTGACCGAAAGTGAAGTTATATCAGTTAAGGAAATATTTCCAATGAAATTTAAAAACACAAGAACCAGAACCTTCTTCCACTCTGTGTACTGAGCTAATATATGAATGTTTGTCATCACTGACGGAAGAAGGATGTCCTGATACTTGACAATATACTAACTGCAGATTTAATTCAATGTTTAATGAGATAAGTTAATCGGAAGAATATTTATGAATAAATCAAGAAGTACTTGATGACATATCTCAGTGTAATTGTGAAAACATTTATTAAGAGATTCTTCAAATTACCCAACAGACCTAAAGTAAGATAAGAAATACGTCTACAACAGACCGGTCAAACCAATAGCCCGCACAAGAAGTACCTAAACGGCAGGAAATAAATCCTATATGGTATGGAGAATCCTTTTATAAACTGTCATCACAATTGTAAACTTCCATAATCTTATGAGTCTTGGCATTATAACAACTTTCGTTGTGTAATAGTCCTAAAAGTTTTAGTTTCTGGGATTAGTAAGTAGAGAAACAGGGTTAGTTCATTTTTCGAATGAGTTTAATTCTTGGCTGGGGTAAGGGCTGCAGGTTTCCGTGGAGTGATTAAAACACATGTGACACAGACTGAAATAAGAACTCCAGCACCCACTCCATACAAAGAAAGTACTCCGGTTCAGAAGTAACTCTTCATACTAAAGTTTTGCTAGACATAAATCTTTAATTTCTTGCGTACTTTGAAAACATTTCGAATAGGGTAAAATGCAAGTTTTGTGTAAAAACAACAGGAGAGTGTGGAAAAGATAAACTTTGTACAGGATAGGAAATTTAAGGGACCTTTGTGAAAATGGTAAAGAAACTTCTGTTTTCACAAAACGCGAGAGATATTTTGACAAGTCCAGTTATTAGCTCTTCCAGAAAGCTGGGTTACACGGAGTTCTTTCTTTAGCCACCTGTCTGACTTGCCATTGTATTATTTCGTTGGTTGGTAGATTTTTACTTCGTTAGTTAGGTAGTGTGTTGGTTGGTTAATATGTGGCTTGCTTTACATTCCTGGAGCTAGAATTTATCTGCTGACAAATACGAAATAAAACGGCCCTGTGACTCAACGCACTTCTTGTGCTATGGGTAGCGGGACTTCCTGAAGATAAAGCGGCCAGGACATGATGCTGGCTAACCTCCCCCATTTATCGTCGATGTTCGGAATGGATTGAAGTTAGGCCTCCATTTCCCTCTCTGCCAGCAAAGGAATGCCTTCCAAATTTGGCCAATGCTCTAAGTTTTGCCTACTTTTTTTTTTTACTTTTGTTCGCATTTTGAAATATAATAAAATTATTATAATAAATAAAGGAAAGACTCTATTCTTCTTGGTTGGTAAGTGGCAACTAATAAAAAGTATTTACAAATTGACTAGGGATGACTTAACAGAAGACTTGAGTATTCACCAAGAATTGTATGAATATAATATTTCGCAAAATATAAATTTTGAAAGCTTTCCGAAAGATACATAGTATCATAAACATTTTTATCCACTTGAATGTTATAAAACTACAATTGAAATGCGTGTATAAGTATAATATAAATAACTATTTCATAAATTTCCTGTACTATTTTACATGTAGAATAGGTTAAATAAATTCTTAAATTAAGTTTTCTTGGAAGAGGTGTTATTCTAGCAAGACAACAGAAGAAATGTGGTATTATTTGTTATATTTGTAATCGGAGGAGACTATCCTTGCAGTCTTGTCGTGTTCGTGGTGCGTTGTATTATTAATGGGCATAATGGAGGAGGTAGGCTGCTCTTCATGTCTCGGGAGTTCTTCTTTATATAACCTGCTGGCTTCTATGCCACCAGCTGCCTAATCTCACAAGCTTTATTTGATATTTTCATTGTAGTTTAAAAACCACTAATTAGTTATCTGTTCAGTGACACGTAGAAACCTAGTGAACGGTTCGGAATTATCATATGAATGTACACGCGGGTAATGTTTTGGTTATTTCGCAGTAACTGTTTCCAATGGCGTTAATTTTTATTTACGTTACAAAGGAGAGTTTTGTCTCTTTTTGGTATTCTGCTATAGGAAATAAATGCAGATTCTAAAGTGTTTGTTTGTAAATCTGTTGTCTTTGAAATCTCTTTTATTGTTTGCAATGAGCTAATTTGAATGCATATTTATTGTGCCTGTGCCTAAAAGTATATTACTAAAGTGGAAGAATTGTCACTTTAAATTTTATTTGCAAGATACGATTTTCTTACTGCGATGTTACTAAACATAAGAAGTTTCTCAGATATTGCGCCATGTCGAGTGTTCAATATCTACCAACGTTTCAGAGAAGATATTTCACTTTTTTTTTGGTTCAGTAGTCTGTGTGTTTGTGTGTGGCAAGATTAATTTTTAAACACACTTCCTATCGATATGAAACTCGCCTTTTATGGGCTTTTCGTTTTTTTTTTTTAGTGTATTAATAATGACTCACCAAACATATTTCCCAGCTCTCATTTTTCCTATCTTACTTTTTTCTTCAGTCATCAGCTGGGCATGGCGCGACAGGCATAAGAGCAGGCGCACTTTGAAGAGACTCAGAGTGGCTTCAATCTAAGAGTTACAAGAAAACACTTGAAGTTATTAGACTCATAATGTAAAGATTTTGTTTTTAGCGCAGTAAGTGTTTGTTGGCTGCAAACCACAGTGTTCCAAACAAAATGCATATAATATAGAGTAATTTTATTAAGATTATTAGCAAAAAATATACCTTTCAACATCTGAGTGAAATATTCTAATATTTTTTCTTAGTTATTTCAAGTCTAAGAATAGACGATCAGATCTGTTAAGGACATCGAACTGATCAACTCCAGCACTTGACTTTTCTATGTAGTCTCGGTTTATTTATTTTGACTATATACGTACATTTCAAACCTCTTTTCCTTTTTTAAGCCGATGTAAATGACGGGGATCCTAACGGTTATCGATGTCACCTTTGTAAATTTTGTAACTTTGATGCTATGGGATTATTTTATTTACAAATAAAATATATATTAATGTCGTGAACGTTTATTCAACTTGCCTAAATTTTAGGATAATAATTGTCCGAACTGGCAAATTGAAAAACACGAAACTAGCACGTAATTAGGCGCTCTGAAGCACGGAGATCAGACAATAATATTTAATTTGTTGTAACTCTCCCAAAGGAAGTAATTATCAATTCCATGGAAATGATTGGTTGCTTAATGCAGGTTACGGAAGCAAGCAATATTTATTTTGAATCTTAAAAAATGAATAGAATATGCTGCCACGTTAGAGATAATCACAACCCTAAGTTAAGGATAATGTAGGCCGAACACAATTAGTTTATTAGCAGGGTTAACACCCAGCTAATAAACTGTGTTCGACCTACATTAATCTGTAACTTATTGTTACATGCACAAAAGAATGCTTCAAATTAAGATAATCATAGCCGTATATAAAGTGGTAAATATTGACACTAATTCCCTCTATAAGACTTCTTTCATTATCTAATTTTATGTATTGTACTGTAGTCACTCGTCTGTAATGTTTTCAAACCTTTCATAAATAGCGAGTAAATCTAAAGTACAGGATAAGGGAAATTAGTTCCCGTATTTGAGAACAAAGATTAAATCACCCGAATAAGAGAAACGAATAGTTATTGGCAACTCCTTCAATAATTCGCAAGTTTCACTTTCTTCTTCACACTTCCGTGTACACAGATCTGACATATTTGTACCAAGAGTCGAATTAGGCTGATATTGTTCATGTGTAAACTCACAACAGAATGAATAGCTTAATCACTTATCTACGTCATATTTTTAAAAAATATTTTTTTTTTTACTGGCCTGTTCCTAACAACCACTCTATAGAAAATTAAATTGCAAAATAGCGAACCTAAACGTCCGCAGGTATTGCAAATGCTGGAAAATATTTGTATGAAATTTTTGGAGCTACAAACAGAAAAATAGCAATGCATGGCTGGACAGCAAAGAAGTTATAATGTTCTAATTGCTGCCAGTACCCACACTTTCATAGGATGGTGAAATTCGGAGAAAAGATAATAAAAACTCCAACAAATTTCAAGCACTGGGAATGACAGTGAGATTTGTCGAAAAATGTGTTAAACTAGATAAAACTTTAAACTGAAGATCTGAACTAAGAGCAGGTAGCAATTAATTTAGTGTATAATGTTTAACGAGCTTCAGAAAATGAGTAGTGACAAGCTTCTAAATCTTGCACCAGTGATATAGTCTTAAAGGCAGGCAGAGCTATATTCCTTGTTTATCAAAACTGGGTTATGTAGGTCTGTGGACTGTGGGCTGTGGACTCTGCCCAGAAATCTGTATTACACGTAGAACCTTTTATTTTAGTTGTACAAAATCAAAATATTTTTATAACAAAATTTTCTACTCTTGTACGTCAGAGAAAACCTCTCATTGTGGACATCAAACAGTCCAGACCGTGCTCCGTCGTCACGCAAAAACCTCGGCTGTTGACAAGCCTAATGAGACTATCGGGACGATTCAACGGCACAGTTGAAATTTACCATAGATATAAGCTTCTATAATAATTATTTTGAAGTGTATTTCAACTGTTACGTCTTATATGAATAAATAATAATGTTGAAACGTTGGTCAGATTTATACAAGTATTGTGTATGGTCTTCAATATAATAACAAAAATGCACTTAATAAACACAATACATTTCAGATCATATAATACATAAATGTGTTAACTTCTACAGGTTTCGGCACCAGAGTTTCATCCTCAGGGAGTCCACCTGAACAAAAAACACAAATCCAACATGCTAGAAGAGACATATATCGCCCTCCGGGCAATCAACACCTGGATTAGCGGGTTGGGCTTATGTTCCTTTGCTCAGGTGGAATCCTTGAGGATGGAACTCCGGTTTAGAATTATGTACGAGTCAGCACCATGATAATGGAAAAGTTGTATAGGATTTCGTAAGTGGAAACTTGTGGTTTAAGCTCGTATTTATCACTTTATATTAATAAATATTGCACAGAGTTTTACCTTCATTTTCCACTGCTAAACTATAAAAAAGTTTTAGTACAAATTCTTGGTAAGTGAATACTAATACACCACGAAAACAATACGGAAAAGAAAATGAAAAACGCATGTTCAAAAATTTGATTTATTACACAGCAAGCAAGTTATATCTGTGAAGAATATTTCATACCTACCAATGTCCATACATACTGGCTTACAAAACAATCAACATTTTTTTAAATCAAACAGAAAAGCTCCATTCTTCAGATGTAAAAAATTGAAACATAGATTCATGAAACTTCACAGTTATTTTGTTCTTTAAGAAAATAAGCTGTTGTCACAAAAAAAAAAAAGAAATTGACTCCTCACCAAATGACGCAAGAAGGCGAAATACTTTTTTCTGAACTACCAAAAAGTCCCTCAGATTGGAGATGATTGATTTGATTTTAGGTGTCTCATTTGCGAGAAGATTACATGGTCGGAATAGGGATAAGTGAAGGGCACTTAGAATCAAACACGGGAGAAGATGAGAATAACAATTTAGTAATCAATATTTCTGTTTCAACAAATACATTTAAAACTAATTCAGTTGTAATGGCAAAATGCGGACACAGATTTCCCGGTTTTCAGTTATGCATTTTGTAAAGGCGGGGTATAAAGATCTAAATACAATTCCAGGTATAATGTAATAAGTGTATAAAATGAAAAGCACACAGTAGGAAGTTTGTGTCTGTGTTTCCGTCCTTATGTAAAGTTCGGCCTCTAATGAAAAGAATTCAGTAAGTATTAGTACTGTTGACTTTATCGTAAACTATGAGTAAGTACAATATTGGTTTTTACCTGCGACACACAGAGGACAACGGAGAAATAGTAATTTGATTCTCGCAAGTGTATGGAACTTTTCTCCAAGACATTCAGTCGGGTTCTGAATCCCAAGTAGCCTCTTATTCAATGCGTACTGGTTGCTTTTCTTCGGCGGCTAAGTTAGCCCAGGCGTGAAGCTAGCCACGCACCTCAATCTGGGGACGGGGTTAAGAATGATGTGATCTACACATCCACTTCCCTAGATGGATTTACAGCGTGCATATTGAGACTTTCTCAGAAATGTTACCTCGTAGAAGAAGCATGAGTCTCACGTACAAATCGCACAAATGTTTGACGGGAAAAAACTTAAGTCAGTAAGTCGTTAACCGACCTAAGTGACGGGGGGAAGAATTATAACTCTTACAGATACTGCCTGCAGAAATACTCTTATTTGTATACTGCTCTGAAATCCAATCATAAATAATCCTAATGTATTGTCGTTCTTACTTTATCCTTTTACAACTGATAAGAAGCCATTAGTTACACTTACAATAAAATATATGGTATAAAAATATGGTTATTTTGTTGCTGTGCGACAGCTGAATGCACACAGCGATCTGCTCTTGACACCACAGTTACACATGTTGGAAAAGATACTTTCCATAATATTTTAATTGCTAAATTTTAATTCAAAGAATATAGCATTTATACCGCTTTTATTATTATTATTATTATTATTACTATTTTGTCTTGTCACAAGCCTTTTTTTCTGGTACTTCTCTAGAACCAACGGCGATCTCCACAGTTCACGCTTCCAGGTTCAGACTGCAGTACTTTCCGTATTATATGTGATGTTCCAAGTACAGCTGTTGTTTGTAGTGTATCTATTGATTTTTTCTTGTTACGGCTTCCAAATTTTTCCTTAGACATTTTGTTATTATTGTATTATTAAGCAATTAAATTTTACGTAGCCCTGACAAGTGGCTGTTACTAAATATTAAGTAAAATATATGTTTTTGACGACAGGATTATATGTTTATAATGGTTTCGCAAAAAATCAAATGTTTTATTTTAGAAAATGAATTTTAAAAATGGAAGGGATAAGGAAAATGTTAATCTTTTTACTTGTGTTTTGGGCAAGATAGTCTTAACGCTGTCACTTCAAAATATTTTATTCGGACTTTTTCATTTCTAACATTATATGGTTCTAACATTATATGGTTCTAACATTATATGGTTCTAATATTATATGATTCTAATATTATATTGTTCTAATGTTATATTGTTCTATTATTATATGGTTCTAATATTATATGGTTCTAACATTATATGGTTCTAATATTATATGGTTATAATATTATATGGTTCTAATATTATATGATTCTAATATTATATTGTTCTAATGTTATATTGTTCTAATATTATATGGTTCTAATATTATATGGTTCTAATATTATATGGTTCTAACATTATATGGTTCTAACATTATATGGTTCTAACATTATATGGTTCTAATAGTATATGGTTCTAATATTATATGGTTCTGATATATGGTTCTAACATTATATGGTTCTAATATTATATGGTTCTAACATTATATGGTTCTAATATTAAAAGAAAAGAAATATGAGTGCGGATCGTTTGTGGAGGCTTACTGACAGAGAAAAGCAGAGTTACTTTCTATTTCATCGACACTTCTTGCACAAGGACTCCAAAACGGACTGGCTTGTAATCGGGTAGTGAACAAGATGTAACTGGAACAGGTTTATATAATAAATATGGGATTTCATTTTTTGGTAAACTTCATTTTAACGAAGCTCCGGGCAATCTCGCTACCTAGAATTAAGATATATTGTCATCATTATCTTCGTGGATTAGGCCGTTTGGCCTTCCCAGTCTCCAAGAAGGATACTGTTCTTCCATTTGTTTGCAGCGGGTTTCCATATTTTCTTCCAGTTTATATCATATATGTATATATAAAATCCTTAACTACATCGTATGTTATGTTCTGTATGAGTAAAAGAGCAAAGATCTTAGAGTGAAATATTATTTTCTTTGTCATCAGTATGAAGACGTATAGGAGATCGGAGTTTTAGTCCCACACATTCTTAATCGCAGCAAGTTGTCAGTTCCACGCCCCGTCTGTTTTAGCTCAGGGACGAGGTCCTTCACAGCCTTTCAAGGATGAGGCTGGGAGACCCACAAAGCTTGCACGGAGGCCCAAACCTAAACATCAGCTTGCTGCTCCTGCCGGGAATTGAAAAATGATTCCTCTGTCTGCCGGGCCATAGCGCAGTCAGCATACCGACAGGCACGTACTGGCATAGGTGAAATATGCACCTTCTCCCTTAGAGTTAAGTTTCCTTGATAACAGTTTCACGCAGCTCAATATCTTCTTTGTTACTAGAAAGGTGAGATTAGGCAGCGCGAAACCCAGCCCCCTCTCCAGCGTACGGAACAAGTTCTCAACCACATGGCTACAACTCATCATTTCCTCCTTTTTACTTGCTTTATTATATTATCCTGTAACTCGAAACCATGTCGTCACTGACTTTATTGCGCTGTGTATACTTGGGATATACAAGAGGACCTGTTTAGAGAAACCCCTGCTGTGCGCCCATGTGGTGGTATAACCGATCCAAAAACCGCCCCACTCCATGGAAAATGTGTGTACGAGAGGCATAATATCATCAAGGAATAATAAATTCTTGTAGAAGTAGTTTCTGTGATGTAACGTCTTGTTTTCTACATACTTGTAAACAGTTTACCTCAAAGACCTTATTAATGTCCACAACAGTTCTATTAAGACGTACGCAAAACTCCAAAAACTATCTCTCTTGTGAATTATTATATATGAGGTAACAAGTAAAAGTGTTAATTATATGGAAATGAGAGGACTCAACAAGGCTACTTCAAGTGAATAATACAGCGTTGCTTAAGTAAGCATATAGAAATATTTCAAGATAATGTAGCAGTTAAGTTGAAATCAGAGATACAAAATTTTTATGTCAGAAATTCAAGCGACTCGTTAAGGTGAATTTGTAAAAGTATACTTCGTCAAATTTCTCTGAAACGTCACTTTTAGAAAAGAGTCATAACTTCGTGCATGTTTGTCTTCGCCACTGTATAGCCATGATTTATCAGCTTCACGTCCTTGTAGTTTTAACCCCAGGAAAAGGCCCATTTTAAAGTTGATTGGACGAGTCCCAGATTTGGACTGGAAGCCTTCGAGAAGAGACCCTACTCAATTGAGAAGACTATCAATATCACTGTCTATTGCGCTTCTGTCTAGGCAATATTGCCAACAGCAATGACATTATGGTTAAATTATGAAGAATATTTGTATTAAAATACACTTATAATATTTACAGTTTTAAATTGATAACATAGTCAGTGTCAGTTCCCTTGCAGGTGACGGGTTCATTTCGTACCTTCGTACGAGGTCACGTGTATTGTTGTAATTCTGTCAAATGCAAGTTAACTATGCTTGGATAGGCCTATGGACTATACAAAATACGTCTTTATTTATGAACTGGAATGTACATATCTCCGTCATTTACAGCAAATTATTTCATTCCTTCACTTGCTACAGTATTTTCAAATTACATCTATATTTTTAATTCAATTTTGAACATTAAAAAATTATTAATTTTTTAACACGATTTTTAATTTAGTCATTAAATCTATAGAATTGGTCATCAATCCGTGTTTGAAATAAGAATTAAAAAGCTACGTTTCGGGGACGCGTTCATTCCCTTTACGTGGGCAAAAGACTCAACATGACCCCAAAAGAAAAGTTTCTCTAACTTCGCGGCCAAGATGTTCAGAATAGTTTTCAATGTCCCTAAAAAGTCGTTTAAATTTTTATTTTAAGAGACTGAAATGGAGGAAGTTCAAAATTTGAATGATTCCAAACACGATATACTATCGACAGAAATTCTATACAATTAAAACTATTTTAAGCATTTCTTTGGGAACAGCTTGTGAAATTCAGGAAAGTGTACAAATGCAACTCAAACTTTCAGTTTTATCTTTAAAAAGCAAGAGTTACAAAATATTATGAAATCGGTTCATTTGTCTGTGCGTGTCTTCTGTTTATTGAACATCCAATTCCATGGAGCAATGCTGCACTGTAAAAACTTGTAGTATTTCAAGGGCTCAGTATATTTTCAGACTTTTATGGCACCCAAAATTTGATTACAACTTTTACAAAAACCCGCTAGTTGACCTTAATCGGAGCCATCTGAATCTAATCCGTACCCGACTATCTTAATTCTTTTAAAAACATTCTTTTAATAATATTTTTCAATACGTATCTCCAAAGAGTTCTTGTCAATTCTTGCTTGCCGGGCAACTTTCAGTATTCCTTCTTCATCGCCAGAGCCTTGCTGCAGGTCCCCAGTAATTCTATCGGTTCATTTTCACGTGAGAAACGAAAAAAACAAACAGCTCATTATCTGATTTGTTTAAGTCTGTAGGGAAAGAGATTGCGTGAGGTTACGTCAGTCTGTAATACTCACATTGGCATCGATCTAAATTTATAGCGTTTTGAACGTGGGGACTAGATCCGTGTGGCCGTGAGTATCGTGTTCTTGGAGAACGGTAAAGCAGCTGTGAGTTCTATAAAGACGGAAAATGTGTTAACTAGATGATCAGATATTATCTCCGCTTTGAAAACAGTGTTTCGCTGCGATCGTTGTCATTTACTACGATAAGACCTGGAGATGCGAAGAGTACTAACTCGAAAGTTCCCTTTTTTAAGTCCTTACCAAATTATGCATGTAATCAATCCACGTAAGCCTAATTAATATGTACTGGCTAAACTATCTACACGCTGTTACTTTTGACATGAAATGTGATAAATTAGATTCTGCTTGATGAAGAAATTATATAAAACACGTAAATTTCCTGTTTAAAACACAACGAATAAATTGTGTGAGTTGCGTGCTTGGGAGAAGAGAAAAACGCTTAGTTCGCCGTTCACTGAAATTTATGCCGTCCGAGCATAGTGCTAGCTGACCCGCCTTCCAGGTGGCAGCAAGATCGTTCGTTCCACACCTGGGTGGTCCATCCTGACCAGAAACACCCCCCCCCCCCCCCCCACCACCCCCCCCCCCCCCAACAGAGCCTCAATGCCAATAACCATACCAAATGAATGCTCCGTCTTCCAATTAATAATTTACAGGACTACATATTTAGTCTTCACATATTGTTGATGACCCCAAGGGGAGCTACACGTCAATATAATTCCTATTCCCCGAGAGTCGGTGTAGCTTCTCCATGTCCTACGAAGACCGTAGAAGTATTTGTAATTGAGGTGTTTGGTTGAGGTTCAGTCACTGGCTTTTCTGTTAACGTCCAACTGCCTATTTCTTACTAACACACTTTTTATAACATTTATGACCTTAAAATTTTTTTGTCATGTGGCGAAGACCGCATGAAATGTGATAAAGCAGGGCTTGATTCCAAGGCACAAATTTTAAACCCGTTTTGAGTTTTTAAGTACTGGTTTACCGCAACGTCTGCGACCCAGTTTCAAGGGAAATCTGCCTGTAATATTAGCAGGTCACTTCAATTTATCAACCAAAGAATGCACATATAATTTCACACAAAATACTTTTAAAACACTTTAAAACACTTTAAAACACTCCGTCATGTTTCGATCTTGTCATATCATCATCAGGGAGCTTTGTTCCTTGCTAAAGTTGTATTACAGTATTCACAATTCAGTTTGTATTTGCAAACGAGCTGTTGTGGCAGCATATCATGTTGTGTGGGAATGTGTTGTGGAGCAGTAGCTAGGTGTGCGTCGTACGACGCACACCTAGCTACTGCTCCACAACACAACATGATATGCTGCCACAACACCCCGTTTGCAAATACAAATTGAATTGTGAATACTGTAATATAACTTTAGCAAGGAACAAAGCTCCCTGATGATGATATGACAAGATCGAAACATGTCGGAGTGTTTTAAAGTGTTTTAAAAGTGTTTTATGTGAAATTATATGTGCATTCGTTGGTTGATAAATTGA
>Ga0123357_10003454_pt1 | contig 18122 bp, 12 predicted proteins | sample TergutEmb28metaG_FD_89873 | JGI IMG/M metagenome (GOLD analysis project Ga0123357, IMG submission 89873) | Embiratermes neotenicus P4 segment gut microbial communities from Petit-Saut dam, French Guiana - Emb289 P4 | ecosystem: Host-associated > Arthropoda: Insects > Digestive system > Gut ... | reverse complement strand
TTATGTTTCTGATGTGATAGGAGCTTATGTAGGTTCAAACTATATCGGCATGTATGTTCCTGAGACCGTTGAGGCGGCGGCAAAAACCCGGGGTTACGATATTCCCTATGATCCTGAGGACCAGGCCTACGCGGGAAAAGAAAATCCGAACGGCCAGCGGTTCGAAGGCATTATCAGGTGGGCGACTCCGGTTACAGACAGCAGCGGTAAAATTACCGGTTATGTGACTTTCGCGCTGAACCATGATCATCTGATGGAGCTTGTCGATCACATTACGCCGATGGACGAACGCTATACGGAAATGCCGAGCGCGTTTGAAGGAAACTACGCGTTTATCTGGGACTACAAGTGCCGCAGCATTTGCCATCCCAGGCATAATTCCATTGTCGGTTACGATCCCCAGACAGGAGAACCCCAGGTCCCGTGGCTTGAGTCTTCGATTTATGACGCATGGCAAAAAAGCGGCGTAAAGAACTGGAATGACTTTATTATAGGCTGGCCGGAATTTGATTCGCAGTCAAGGAAGAAGGTACCGGCGCCCGCCCTTACAAAAGCCGGTCTTGTGGGCCTGGACGGACGTTACCTTAACAACGCGCCGCAGTGCACAGGCTGGATGGATTTAACAAAAGACGGCGGTTCGGGTTCATTTTATATTTTATGGAGCGGTCTGTACAAACTGACTACAGCCGCCGCCATTCCATATTACACAGGCCAGTACGCGCCTTCGGCGTCAAACAATTTTTCCAAACGCGGTTTTGGAATTGTTACTATCGGCGCGGGTCTTGATGATTTTACCCAGCCGGCGCAGAAAATCGGCGTACAGCTTCATGATTCCATGGGTAATAACCTGACCAATACATTGCTTAAATCACTGCTGACTTTGGTTATTACGGTAATCCTGGTTACACTTATAGCGATAAGAATTGCCTCCTTCCTTACTGAAAGTATTTCAAAACTCATAAGCGGGATGTCCAGGTTCAGGGCGGGAGAGCGGCAGTTCCGTTTCAACCTGCTGGTACAGGACGAGTTCGGCACCCTGGCGGAAGCTTTCAATATGATGGCGGACAACATCGAAAACAGCGAAAGCGGGCCGCTCACAATTATCGGCATGGATTACAGGGTAATCTATATGAACGAACAGGGGCTTGCCCTCCTCAATGCGACGTTAAAAAATACAATAGGCAGACCCTACAGCGAAGTAAGTCTTTATCCGCAGGGTTCCAAATACGATCCTATTATTGCACTGCAGAACAGTGCCGAAGCAGAAGCGCTTTACCACGATACTTCCAGGAGATACTTCAAGGGTCTGGCTAATTATTTCCTGGACAAAAACGGAAACAAGATTGGTTATATTATTTCAAGCGTGGACGTAACCGAAATCCAGGCCGCGGTAAAGGCGGCGGATCAGGCCAGCAGGGCCAAAGGCGATTTCCTTTCAAACATGAGCCACGAGATACGCACCCCGCTCAACGCCATTATCGGCATGACTTCGATGGGAATTTCCGCAACAGAGCTCAACAGAAAAGATTATTGTCTTGGGAAAATCCACGAGGCGTCAAGGCATCTGCTGGGCGTTATCAACGATATTCTGGACATGTCCAAGATAGAGGCAAACAAACTTGAGCTGTCTCCGGTCAAATTTGTTTTCGAGAAGATGCTGCAGAGGGTAATAGATGTTATTGGTTTCAGAATAGGAGAAAAAGAACAGCACCTCAATATTGATGTTGACAAGAATATCCCGCTGGTAATAATTGCCGACGAACAGTGGTTTGCACAGGTAATTACCAACCTGCTTTCCAATGCCAACAAGTTTACGCCAAGGGGAGGAACCATAAGGCTTGACGCGGTACTTCTGGAAGAAAACGACGGCGTCTGCACAATTGAGGTAAAAGTTACTGATACCGGTATAGGTATAAGCGAGGAACAGATACCCAAACTGTTCAAGGTTTTTGAACAGGCCGAACGCAGCACATCCAGAAAGTTCGGAGGAACGGGCCTTGGCCTGGCCATTTCCAAACGCATTGTGGAGATGATGGACGGAGAAATCAAGGTGGAGTCCCAACCCGGCAAAGGTTCTGTTTTTAGTTTCTTTATAAAAGCCAGACGCGGCGAGGAAACAAGGGAAAGTCTTTTGTCGCCGGGAGTTAACTGGAGGAATGTACGCATACTCGCCATTGACGACGATCCTGTTGTCCAGGAATATTTCAAAAGCATAGGCGAACAGCTGAATTTAACATACGACGTTGCCGGTTCAGGCCGCGAAGCCCTTGATATGATTACCAAAAACGGCCAGTACGACCTTTACTTTGTGGACTGGAATATGCCTGGCATGAACGGAATAGAACTGTCCAAACAAATCAACAAAGATATGAACAACAAGCACGTAATCGTAATGATTTCCTCAATAGAATGGGTTGTAATCGAAGCGGAAGCGAGAGAAGTCGGCGTGAGCAGGTTCATCCAGAAACCGCTTTTTATATCGGCAATCGCGGACTGCATTAACGAAGTACTGGGGAAACCTACCGAACCTGTAAAAGCCCTTGTCGACAGTTTTGAAGACCGCTGCGTACTGCTGGCCGAAGATGTGGAAATAAACAGGGAAATAGTAATTGCCCTGCTTGAGCCGACCAAACTCAAAATTGACTGCGCGGAAAACGGAGCGGAAGCCGTAAAGTTATTCAGCGGCTCCCCGGAAAAATATGATATGATTTTTATGGATGTACAAATGCCGGAAGTGGACGGCTACGAAGCCACACGCAGGATCAGGGCAATGGAGATTCCAAAGGCAAAATCAATACCAATCATTGCCATGACGGCCAATGTCTTTAGGGAAGATATCGAACAGTGTCTGGCAGTCGGAATGAATGACCACATAGGGAAACCGCTTAATTTTGATGAGGTAATGACAAAACTGCGCCGCTATTTATCTAAATAGCGAACTATTTAAATAAATAAGAGGTAATGTATGGGATTGATTAAAGCGCTGGCAGGCGCGGCCGGGGGAACCCTGGCCGATCAATGGCTGGAGTTTTTTGTATGCGAAAGTCTTGACGCAGATGTACTGGCGGCGAAGGGCCAAAAGAAAACCGGCAAAAGAAGCAGCAACACAAAAGGCGAAGACAACATCATTTCCAACGGATCCGGAATCGTGGTCAACAAGGGCCAGGCGGCCATAATAGTCGACAATGGTAAAATCGCGGAGTTCTGCGCGGAAGAAGGGAAATATACCTACGACCAGTCATCGGAAGCCAGCATTTTCCACGGCGGTCTGGACGAAGCCGGCACTATTTTTAAAAACATGGGCGATCGTTTTAAACACGGGGGAATTCCGGGAAAAGATCAGAGGATTTATTTTTTTAATACAAAGGAAATAATAGGAAACAAATACGGCACGCCCAGCCCCCTTCCCTACCTGGTCGTTGATCCCAATATCGGCCTTCGCCTTACGATCAGTCTGCGCGCCAACGGCGAATATTCCTACCGCATGGTAAACCCGGTCCTTTTTTTCACCAATGTCTGCGGCAACATCGAAGATGTTTATACAAGGGACAAAATCGAAAGCCAGCTTAAAAGCGAAATAATAACCGTACTGGGTCCTTCGCTGGCAAAACTTGGCCTGGGCGAATACCATGAAATTTCTTTCCATACAGAAAAACTCGCGGTCATTCTGAATGAGGCCTTAAGTATTAAGTGGCGCGAAGGCCGCGGACTGGAAATAGTAAATTTCGGAATTACCTGCACCGCTTCTCCGGAGGACGAAAACCGGATTAAGCAGCTCCAGACAGCGGCTGTAATGAGGGATCCTACGATGGCGGCGGCAACACTGGTTAACGCCCAAACCGATGCGATGCGGACAGCGGCCGCAAACACCGCCGGCGCAATGACCGGTTTTATGGGCATGGGCATGGCGAACCAGGCCGGCGGCATAAATCCGGCTTCCCTTTTCCAGATGGGCCAATCGCAGCAGGCAGCGGCGCAGCAGGCAGCGGCACAGCCGCCTGCTGGCGCGGTAAACAGCGGCTCGCAGTGGACATGCCAGTGCGGCAATGTAAACACCGGAAAATTCTGCGCGGAGTGCGGCAAGCCAAATCCGGCAAACGCGGTCTGGAACTGCTCATGCGGCAAAACAGAAAACACAGGCAAGTTCTGCGCAGAATGCGGCAAACCGCGCCCTTAAAAAATTAAAGTTATAATTAAAGATATATGGAAATAAAAGAATACAAATGTCCGAATTGTGCGGGCGCTGTTAAATTCGACAGTTCGTCGCAGAACATGAAGTGCCCGTACTGCGGCGCGGAGTTCGAAGTTAAAATCCTGGAAGAATACCAAAAAGAACTGACTGTACCGGACCAGGATAATTTTAACTGGAACCAACAGGGCCTGCAAGCAATGAATAGCGGGGAACTGGAAGATCTGGGCGCCGGTTCCTGCCCTTCATGCGGAGCTGAGTTAATCGGAGACAAAAACACTGCGGCCATGGTCTGCCCAAACTGCGGCAATACCCAGATCGTAATGCAGAGACTCTCCGGAATGTTAAAACCAAATTACCTTATCCCGTTTAAATTGGAAAAAAAAGACGCGGTTGCCGCGCTTAAAGATTTTTACAAAGGGAAACGTCTGCTTCCAAATTCTTTTAAGGATGAAAACCGCGTAAACAGCATTCAGGGAGTGTATCTGCCGTTCTGGCTTTTTAACGCAAAAACCTCGGGTTACATAAGGTTCAGGGCAGCGAAGACAAAGACCTGGAGCGACAGCAGCTACAACTACACAAAAACCGATTACTATTCGGTAGTCCGCGAAGGAAGCCTCAATTTTGAAAAGGTCCCTGTCGACGGATCGCAGCGCATGGACGACAGCTACATGGACGCGATCGAGCCTTTTGACTACGGCCAGATAAAGGACTTTGGGACCGCCTACCTCTCCGGATACCTCGCCGAGAAATACGATGTAGACGCGGACGCAAGCAAAACAAGGGCAGGCGCGCGGATGAAGGCATCGCTGGAGGAGGAGTTTACCAAATCGGTCAAGGGTTATACCACCGTAAAAATTGAAAACTCCCGCATCAATGTTGAAGATGGTAAAATCAACTACAGTCTGCTGCCAGCATGGGTTCTTAACACAAAATATAAAAGGGGAGAATATCTTTTTATTATGAACGGACAGACCGGACGCCTGGTCGGCAGGCTGCCGGCAGACAGGGGCAAGTTCTGGAAGTATACGCTTATGTTTACCGGTATTATGGGCCTCGCGTTTACGGCCCTGATTGTGCTGCTGCGGATATTTATTTAATCGGCCGGTAAATCTGCTGAACCGGAGGAATTGGAAAAATATGAGAGTTAAAAAAATAACGTTAATACTTATACTGGCCGCCTGTTTTTCCGCTGCCGTCTCTGCGCAGGACCGCCGGCACATTGTTGACAGCGCAGGAATTTTAAGCCAGTCCCAGATCGCTGACCTGGAGCAAATGCTGGATTCCGTATCGCAGGCCTATCACTTTGATCTTGCAATAGCGGCCGTAAAAGACACAGGCGGTAAAACAGCAACCGCGTACGCCGATGATTATTACGATTACGGCGGTTACGGTTACGGAGAGAACAGGGACGGCTGCCTTTTTTTGCAGGTAACAGAAACAAGGGAATACGCGTTCAGTTCGACAGGCAGCGGTATAAAGCTGCTTAACCCGTACGCCAACTCTGTTCTTGTAAAGAAAATGATCCCGCTGATGACCGCAGGAGATTATTACGGGGCATACACGGCGTACATAAACTTCTGGAAAGAAATTCTGAATCTGGCGGCAAACAACAGAAACTATAACTTTTTTTATAAAAACAGCATTGCGCTTACTGCGGGTGCCTGGGCACTGGCTTTCTTAATAGGATTTTTAATCATTACTTCCTGGAAAAAAGGAATGAACACCGCGCTTATGCAGACAAAGGCATCCGCTTACATTGTAAACGGAAGCCTCAATTTTACTTTGCAGAAAGACCGCTTTCTGTACAGCGTAGTATCAAAATCCGAGCGTCAGCAAAGCGGTTCATCCGGCGGCGGGAACGGCCGGACAGGATCGTCGGGAACCAGCCACGGAGGCTCAAGCGGCAGGTATTGATGAAGAGAATAACATTCACTTCCAGAAGTCTGTCGCTTAATGTCTTCCTGCTAATCGCGGTTTTTATCCTCGTCCCGGTTTACGTAAGCATGATAATATTAAAAAGTTCATATGAATCCTATATCCGGCGCGAGCTTAACAGTCAGATAATTTCTACGATTCAGAAAGGTGAAACTGAATTCGCTGATACTTTCCAGAAGATGGCGATAATATCGAATATTTTCGCGCTTGACAGCGAAATGCTCAGACTGCTTGCCGACAGCAATTCAAGCTACTGGGACAGAAACAAAAGGTTTGATCAGCTCACCAATACCATTACAATCAACAACCTCTTTAATCTGGACGGAATCAAAATAACCATGTTTGACAGGGAAAAACGAAATTACGCCAACTGGGGGCTTTACTTCAATGATTACAGTTATCTGCTTGACCAGGACTGGGTTGCTGAAAGCATTGGCTTAAAGGGCCATATCGCATGGAACCTGTTTGCGCCGTCGTTTATTATCGGAGAAAACGAGAAATACATTTCCATGGCCAGATCCATATTATACCCGGCCTACACGGGCGAACGAATAGCGACGATCATTATCAGTATAAATGAAAAATATATTAACAGCCTGTTAATGCGCAACAATGACAGCGCGGATTTTATAAGGGTATGTACTGCGGATACTGTGGAAGATGTATTTACGGTCAACAGGATTAATTACAGCGGCGATTTAAAAACAATTCTGGAACAGGCGCAAAAATCCGGCGCCAACAGCATTGTCCGCGGCGCCGGCGGCAAGTCTTATCTTCTTGCGTATTATCCGATAAATTCGCCGTGGATGCCTGTAAGGAAAGGGCTTACGGTGCTGTACTTTTCCGATTACGGGCAAATAAACAAAAAGCTCAATTCGCTGTCGGTTTCCATAAATATCGGCATGGCATCGATTGTAATTATACTCCTTTTGATTGTGGTTTTTATTTCACGCAACATCGCAAAACCAATAAGGCTGCTGTCCGGCATGGTGAATGAGTTCACAAAAACCAGGAAAATAAAACCTTATACGCCTGGCCGCAGCGACGAAATCGGCGAACTGGGCAGGGCCTTTAATGAAATGGAAATCCGCATCAATGATCTCTTTGACGAACTCCGCAGGGAAAGCGAAATAAGGGAGCAATACAGGTTCAGGGCCCTGCGTGCGCAGATCAATCCGCATTTCCTTTTCAATACACTGAACACAATCCGCTGGATGGCAATGATAAGGCAGCAGGAAAATATTGCGGACACAATTGACGCACTGTCCCGCATTCTGGATTACAGCATGGGCCGCAGCGGAGAAATTGCCGCGGTAAGCGAAGAACTTGAAATGATTTACAGTTATGTACATATTCAGAATTACCGTTACGGTGAAGACCTCGAAGTAACTGTTGATATGGAGGACAGCGTCCGCGGGCTGGGAATCATCAGGTTCATACTCCAGCCGGCGGTGGAGAATTCATTTATTCACGCTTTTAAAAAAATCAGGGGGAAAAAGCATTTGTTTATTAAGGGCCGGATTCAGGACAATAAATTGATGCTTATGGTAAAAGACAACGGCTGCGGAATGAGCCAAAAGGAATTGGAAAAAATTCGCAGGCGTTTGGAAGAAAAAAATCCGGCCGCAGAAATTACCACAAAAAATTCCTTGGATAATTCATCGGATGCATCCGCGGATATATCCGAGCGCTCCGGAATTGGTTTGTTCAGTGTACAGCAGCGCATATGTTCAGCTTACGGACAGGAATACGGCATAAACGTGAGCATCATGGATGGCACAGCGGTCACTTATACCCTGCCATTTATTAAACTGGAACCGGAGGCAGGGACCGGAGATAATAATGAAGAAACTGCTGGTAGTTGACGATGAGTTTATTGTCAGGGTAGGCATACGCAGCATAATCAACTGGGAAGAATACGGTTACACCTTTGTGGGAGACGCGCCGGACGGAGTACAGGCTCTTGAAAAAATAGCCCTGTACAGGCCGGACATTGTTCTAACGGATTTGAGAATGGAAAACATGGACGGCTTCGAACTTATAAGCCGCTGCGCCGCAGAATATCCGGAAATCAGTTTTATCGCATTAAGCAGCCACAACGAATTTGAAGATGTACGCAAGGCAATGAAACTCGGGGCAAAAGACTATTTGTTCAAACCGACTTTGAGCAGGGAAGAACTGCTTAAAACTTTAAAAGAAATTGAAGGCCGCGGCGCCAGCAACCACGGTGCTCTGGACACAGTGATCCGCGAAAATCTCCAGGCCATAAAGAGCAGTTTTCTGCGGCGGTGGGTAAAAGGGTCTGACCTGGTTCCTGAGGAAATCAACTCACAGTTAAAAACGCTGGCGCCGGCGATCAACTTTTTGACGCCTTTTGTTATCCTCTATGTCTCGATAGATGATTTTGGAACTTATATACACGGCGACACACAGTTCCTCGAATCCTCGATGGAAAACACCATCTGTCAGATTTGTTCCAATGCCGAAGTCTTTAGTTACGAAAAAGGCGATATAGCTGTTTTTTTCAATACAGACTCCCGGGAAAAAAGCCGGGAAAAAGTTGAAGAAATTTTTTCCAAAATCTGTGAATATTGCAGCCGCTACCTTGGGCTTGATGTTTCGGGCACCGTAAGTCCGGAAACAGACATCGCCAAAACTCCGGCCGTGTTTAAAATATGCGAAGATACCATGAAGCAGAGAACCTGCAGGTCCAAACTATTGCCATACAACAGCGGCCAGAGGAACGAGATCGCCGCGGCCAGGGAATACATTGCAAGACATATGAGCGAAAGGGTAACTGTACAGGACATCGCCGCAGAAGCGGGCATAAGCGAGGGATATTTTTCGCATCTTTTTAAGAAAGAAACAGGCTACAATGTGGTAGACTATATCAACAGGCAGAAAATTGAAAAAGCCGCCAGTCTCCTTGAAAATCCCAGAGTCAAGGTAGCGGATGCGGCAGCGCAGGTCGGTATTGACAACGCCAATTACTTCAGCGTTATCTTTAGGAAAGTAACGGGCCTTTCTCCGCAGGAATACAGGGAGAAGATCAAATCTGCCAAAAAAGGAGCAGGACAATGATTCGATTCAGCGAAAAGCAATGGGACAATGTTATTCTTAATTACAGCAAATGGTGGAAGGGCGAACTTGGCAGGCCCATTCTCCCGCTCATAATCAACGGCGCTGATCCCGGAAGGCCGCAGCCAAAAGCGCCCAGTACGCATTTTACAAACTGCGCGGATTTCAGCATTCCGGTTGACGCGGTAATAGACAGGATGGATTACGACCTTTCTTCGCGTGAATACTACGGCGATGCCTTCCCTTACGTGGGGATGCATTATTTTGGGCCCGGCGTGGCGGCTTCTTTCCTGGGCGCGACCCTGGAGCCTGCGGAAAATACGGTATGGTTTCACTACGATAAAAAAACCCCGATAAACGAGCTTCACCTTGAATACAGGGAGAACAATAAATGGCTTAACAGGATAAAAGAAATTTACAGCGCCGGCATTAAAAAATGGGGAGGCAATGTATGCATGGCAATGACCGACCTTGGAGGCGGCATGGATATCCTGGCCTCATTCCTGGGAACAGAAGGTTTGCTGATGGAAATAATCGATCATCCGGAAGATGTTAAAAGGCTCTGCAACGAAATTACCGGATTATGGCTCAGGTTCTACCGGGAAATCTGCGATATACTAAAGGGCCAGAAGGTATTTTCCGACTGGTCTGCCCAGCTCAATACCGAACCTACCTATATGCTCCAGTGCGACTTTTCCTACATGATAGGAATTGATCACTGGAAACAGTTTGTACATGACGACCTGGCTGTGGTTTCATCAGGAGTAGACAAGGCATTTTACCATCTTGACGGAATCGGAGAAATAAAACATCTGGACGACCTGCTTTCGATAAACAGCATTAAAGGTATCCAGTGGATACCGGGCGCCGGAGAACCGGAGACCAGGGACTGGAGCGAATTGTACGCAAAAATCTCGGCCGCCGGCAAAAAAATCATGGCAGGCTACAGATTTGACACATACCTGGACGAAATTATCAGGGTAGCCAAAAATCCGGACGAACTTATTAAAATGCAGATGTTTTATCCCATGGCGGAGAAAGAAGCGGCGCTTAAAAAATTGGCCCAATACGGCGCGCGCTGACTGCAGATTTACAAAATAGCAGAATAATGAAGAAGCATCCGGAATTTTTATAGCTTTTTAACCTTAACAGCCTTTGGAAGGCGTTTTTTTGAAAACGAATCACCGAATTTTTATCTGGACGGCTCCAAATTTTTCCCCATATAATAATTAAAATTATTATGGAGGAAACCATGCATTATCTGAAAAGTAAAATTACTGTTCTGTTAATCGCCGCCATGCTGCTGTGCAGTACTGCGGCGGTTTTCGCAAGCGGAGGCCAATCAGGCTCCGCCGGAACCGCACAGCCCATAACGGTTAAATTCTGGGGCGGTGTTCCACCGGAGAACGGACCCCAGGCTGTAGTCGATGCGTTTAACGCCGAATTCAAGGGCAAAGGCATTCAGGCTGAATACACCCGTTTTGTCAACGATGACAACGGCAATCTTCTGCTTGAAACAAACCTCCTGTCCGCAGATTCCGTTGATGTTTTCATGAATTACAATACAAACCAGGTGAGCAAACGCAGCGACAGCGGTATGACCCTGGACTATCTGCCGCTGATTGCCAGAGATAAATTCGACATCGCCGGTTTCGGCGCGGAAAATGTCGCCCAGTGCAACTTCAACGGAAAACTCTACGCGTTTCCGACAGTCAAGGGCGTCGGCCGCTGCACCATGATCAACAAGGACATGTTCGATGCAGCGGGAATTCCTGTACCCACACACTGGACATACAGCGAGTTCCGCGATATAGCAAAAAGACTGACCAGCGGCAGCGGAGCAAACAAGGTCTATGGAGCATTTTTCAACACCGGGCAGTTCATTGACGCGCCCCTGTTCCATTTCCAGAATCTGCTCCCCGATTGGCAGTACGCCGCGGATCTCAAGAGCACAAGGTACAACCAGGAACCGGCTGTAAAAGAAGCAATTCAGTTTGCAGTTAACGTAATGAACGATGGAAGCGCGCCTACACACGCAGACACTGTAACGCAGAAGCTCACACAGGAAGGAATGTTCCTTTCCGGCAGGGCAGCCATGACCTTCGGTGCCTGGATTGTCAGGAATGTCAAAGACACTGTAAATTATCCGCATAATTTTGTTACCGCATTTGCGCCCTATCCGGTCTCTGATCAATATACCGTTATCAACAATGACGGCGGAGTCGGAGATTTTATTTCCATTAATCCCAAATCAAAGAACACCGACGCTGCGTGGGAGTTTGTAAAATGGTATACCACAAAGGGAATTGTCGACATGGCAGCCGGCGGACGAATTGGTCTTTATGCCGGTCTTGATCAAAAAGTACTCACCGACGCGTTCCTGGCCGGCAGTGAAAAACTCCTCGACCCCGCAACAACCCAGTCCATATATTTTTATGTCCCGCAAGATATTAAATACGCAAAGGTGACATTAAAAGCACCGGAACTAACACAGATTTGGAGTGAATCTCTGGAAGCAATTTATAACGGCAGGATGACCGTTGAAGCAGGTATGGCAGACTGCGAAGCCCGTGCCAACAAGGTACTTGTGCAATAGTTTTTTTAATATTCTGAAAAAATAATTTAAAAATGATAGGCAGCATCGGCTTTAGCCCTGCTGCCTGTTTGCATTTTATTGCATGCCGGGAGAAAATAATAAAATGAAAGAAAAAGAACGTTCATATAAAATATCAAAGGCAGCTACCCCGCCTTTTGAAAAGTCGGATTTAATTGCCGGAGTTTCTTTTGATTACCACCGCTACCACCAGGGTAACGGCGACATGTGGCCGCTGACATGGGGGCTTGACGGCCACCTCTACGCAGGCGCAGGAGACAACCGGCTGAGCCCGATGAACTTCTGGCGGATCCGCGGTGAGCCGAACATGGCCTGGACAGTATATTCAAGTTCGTGGTTTCTGGATCTGGTGGACAATTACCCCCTGGATCCCGTTACATACTGCAGGAGACCGGACTGCGATCCCAGGACCGGACTTAAACCTGCCGGCCTTATAGATATTACCGGATGTTTGTATTTCGCGGTGGAACTGCAGAACTACGGCATCAATCCTGATTTTAACCGCCAGGAAAATGTCTCCGGATGGATCATTACATCATGGGATTACGGACAGACCTGGAACAAAACCGCGACGCCTGTGGACTTCTTTACCAAACGGCTTAGTTCCATCCACTTTGTTCAGCAGGGCGGACCGGGTAACAGATGGGCGCCGGATAACTATGTATACGCGACATTCCCCTGCGGCAGGGACGGCAGAAGCTATTGGGAAAACGGCGACTGTATGCTTTTGGGCCGGGTTCCTTCCGGCCGGATAGTTGACAGGGAGCACTGGGAATTTTACACAGGTCTGGATAAATCCAACCTGCCAATCTGGAGCAGCGACGATAAGGCAGCTGCTGAAATATTTGCCTATCCTTCCATGACAGGCGAAAACCATATTTCCTACAATAAAGATCTGGGCAGATACATAATGGGCAATTATTCTTTCCTTGATGATGAAGGCAATCCAAGACCGTATCATCAGGGCATTTGGCCTGCGAATATTGAAAGGAGCCAGCTTACCCTTTTTGAATCCAAAAATTTGTGGGGGCCGTGGAAGCTTTTTTACCAGGACGATAACTGGGGTTACTGGGGCGGATATCAGCCGTGTTTTCCGCAAAAATGGATGTACAACAGCGGGAAGACCATGTTCATGGTTTCCTCCGGCAGTTACGATGATTATAACTTTACCGTACAGCGCCTTGATCTGGAGTTAAAATGAAAAGACTGGAATCAGACTCGTTGATTCTTGGTTTCGATGAAGAAAACGGTTCGCTTGTATACCTCTATTCAAAATTATCTTCCTGGCCGATCATCGAAAACGAAAAATTCGGCCTGTCATGGCGGATAATGCTCCCCCTTGAAGGAAAAAGAAACAACAACGCATGGGGCCATTTGCAGAAAAAACCGCAGTGTACATTTACCGAAAAAAGCATTTCATTTTCATGGGACAGTATTGTTTCTGAATTCGGCGGCGAACATAAAATATGCGTTGCTTCCAAATGTGAAATTAAAGACGGCCGCGCAGTTTTTTCCATGAAGATTTCGAATAACGATTTAGTCTATGTGGAAAATGTCTATTATCCGTACTTCGGTGATTTGAAGCGGCCCAAAGACTGCAAATCCTTTTCGCTCATGCACGGCGGCTACAACGACATGGCCGAATATCCGCTTTACCCGGTTTTCCCCAATACGCGCGGCTACTACGGCGATGATTTCCCGACCATTCTGCCTGCAACAACGCACACCACTCCGCCCATGTATCCGTTTGCCCTCATCAGCGATGACAGGGGAAACGGCTTCTACATAGGTATCGCCGAACGCAGGATTGAGGCTGCGACATGGATGGCGGAGCTCCATCCCGGATATACGGAATCCATGACAAACCGGGTTCCCGATACGGACAAGGTTGGGAAACTGGATGTATTTACCCGTTTTGGACCTGTGCATTTTCCGTTTATCGCTCCGGGCAAATCCTACGAACTGCTTCCCTTTGCCGCAGAAGCCTACAGGGGGAACTGGAACAACGGACTTGCATGTTATACGAAACTGAGCAAATCCTGGAACAGGCTGCCCGATGATACTCCGGAATGGGCAAAAGATCCCCATTCGTGGCTGCAGATACACATCAATTCTCCCGAAGATGAACTGCGCATGCGTTATACCGATCTTCCCAAAGTCGGACAGGACTGCATTAAACACGGCATTAAGGCAATTCAGCTTGTAGGATGGAACAACGGAGGACAGGACAGGGGCAATCCCTATCATGACATTGATCCGAGGCTGGGCACTTTTGACGAATTAAAAGAAGCAATCGCAAAAATACAGGCCATGGGTGTAAAGGTAATACTCTTTTCGAAATTTACCTGGGCAGATCGCTCCCTCCCCAATTTCAAAAAAGATTTCGAACCGCTGGCCATCAAAGATCCCTTCGGCGATTATTACATGCACCCCGGTTACCAATACCATACCGCTTCACAGTTCATGGACATGAACATAAGGCGGCTCACTCCCATGTGTTTCGCGTCAGATGAATTCATGGAAATCTGCAAGCGGGAATTCAAAAAGCTCCTTGAACTCGGCGCCGCGGGAACTCTCTACGACGGATGCCTCCATCACAGCCCCAGTCTCTGCTGCTTTGATACAACCCACGGCCACCGTTACGGCGAACCGTCATACAGCCATGACGAAGCGTTAATCGGCGAATTTAAAAAGATCCTTGCCGGCAGGGAATACTTTATTGCGGGTGAAGCGATTTACGATTTTCAGCATGACTACTACCATCTGTCATATACCCGCTCGTGGAACCCCAATCACAGACCGGTATCCCGCCTGATGAGGCCGCACGCTGCCATGATGACAGCAGTGATCGGCTTCAATGACCGCAACATGATCAACCAATGCCTGATGGATCGCTACATCGTCAGCTATGAGCCGTTTAATTTCAGGGGCATGCCTTCGGATATTCCGGAGACAATTGCATATGGCGCGAAAATGGACACCCTTAGAACGGAAATGAGGGAATACTTTTGGGACGGCGAATTCTGCGACAAACTGGGCGGATCGGTTGAAACTGCGGAAGGCACTGCCCATAGGCATTATTCGGTATTTATCGGAACCAACAACAAAACCGGAATGGTGATCTGTAATTATGATGACAACCCCATTACTGTCCGGCCAATATTCGATTCGGGGATACCCGGCAGATACCGGTTGGTCGATGACAAAGAATTAACCAAATTCAGCGGCTCCATTTCCATCCCGCCAAGATCGGCGGCAGCTGTAATATAAAATTTAGCAAAGGGAGAATATCGTGAAGAAACAGAAGCTGTCCAAACAGCTCCGCATTGATTTAACAGGATATGCTTTTATACTTCCCAATGTTATCGGCATGGTCTGCTTTACTCTCCTGCCGATTATTTTTTCCTTGATAATCAGCTTTACAAACTGGGATTTTACAAAGGGAATAGGCAACTGGAAATTTATCGGACTGCAAAATTTCATAAGGATTTGGACCGATGACTGGTTTACGGCTGCCATTAAAAACAGTCTGCTCTATGCTTTTATTACCGTACCCCTAAGCCTGGCAATTTCACTTGTTCTTGCGGTAATAATCGACAGGGCCTGTCATGCGAAGACTGCTCTTAGACTTGCCATGTTCATGCCCTATATCTCAAATGTTGTCGCAATTTCAATAGTCTGGGTTATGATGTTTTCTCCCTGGGGGCCGTTTACCAGATTCATTCAATTCCTCGGAGTTAAAAACCCGCCGCAGTGGCTGGCCGATTATACCTGGGCGCTTCCTTCGATCATGTTTATGGCAGTATGGAGCGGACTTGGATACAACATAATGATCTATACCGCGTCCATCCAGGGACTGCCCCAGGAACTCTATGAGGCTGCCGACATTGACGGCGCCTCTGAGGCGCGCAAGTTTTTCAGCCTCACAATTCCGCTGCTGTCGCCTACGATTTTCTTTCTCGTAGTTACCGGTTTTATAGGCGCATTCCAGGTCTTTGGCCAGGTCCAGGTTATGACCAACGGCGGGCCGGGAACAAGCACCAGTGTGCTTGTATTTTATATTTTCCGATCAGCCTTCACTTTTTATAAAATGGGATACGCAGCAGCCATGTCCTGGATTTTGTTTGCTGTACTTTTTATCGTAACACTGATCCAGTGGAAAGGCCAGGAAAAATGGGTAGGTTATTGATGAAAAAATTAAAAACCAGTCCTTCGCAGCATCCTGTAACCGAAGCAATCGCAACAATACTCATGACGGTTTTTGCACTAACAATGATAATACCCTTTATCTGGATGCTCTCGGCTTCCATGAAAAAGGGAATTGACGTAATGAAGCTGCCTATTGAATGGCTTCCCAAATATTTTTATCCGGATAATTATTTAAAGGTTTGGAACATAGGCGGTCTTGCAAAACGTGATTATCATTTCGCCCTGGCATATTTTAATTCAATAAAAATCGCCGTAATCAATCTTGTCGGTTCCGTACTCACCAGCGCGGCGGCCGGCTACGCTTTCGCAAAAATAAAGTTCCGGGGACGCAATGCTGTATTTCTTATTTACCTTGCCACAATGATGATACCAAGCCAGGTAACATTGATCCCCAAATTTACGATATTCGCGACACTGGGTCTTGTGGGGACACACTGGCCGCTTATACTTCCCGGACTCGTCACGATTACAGGTACTTTCCTTATGCGCCAGTATTTTATGCAGATACCTGATGAACTGCGGGAGTCTGCATATATTGACGGCGCAAATGAATTTGTAATATGGCTGCGTATCATGATGCCTGTTGCAAAAGCATCCATGGCATCCCTTGCCCTGATAGTGTTTTTATGGAACTGGAACAATTATCTGGACGCTCTTGTTTTTCTGCCCAACTGGCGCATGCAGACAATTCCGGTATCACTGCGGAATTTCATTGATGAAAGTATGACAGAATACAACATGATAATGGCCGCATCGGCATCGGCTCTGCTGCCGGTATTTATTATATTTCTTGCAGGCCAGAAATTTTTCGTCAAGGGTATAATTGCAGGTGCAGTAAAAGGGTAAAGATGTTTAATGAAACCAGCAATGACATCACGGGAAAGATTGCTCAGGCTTTTTGCAAACCAGGAAACCGACCGTACCCCGATTTGGTTATTATACCCATATCACCGGCTGGGCTGTTATACCGATGTATATAATAATCCGTATTATAAACCGCTGCTGCCTTATATAGAAAAATACTGCGATACATTCGACCGCCGCGGATATCCGGCTGCTCATTTTTGTTTTAACGGCAATCAGGATATAAAACAGGAAACAATGACCGAAAATATCAACGGCGTACCCACAGAAGTCCGCCGGATAAAATACGGCAATCTGTGTATGCGGAAATTTGTTGAAACAACAGCAGCCGGTAAAATAATCCGGCATTATGTTGATGATCCCGTGCAGCTTAAAGACATAGCCGCGATTCCGTATATATTCCCTTTACCGGACTTTACAAAAATTGAAACGGAAAAGCAGGAATTGGGCGATAAGGGCCTTACAATGCTGGACCTGGGAGACGCGCTTACTCCTCTTTACCAGATTGTAAGCGCGGAGAACTTCGCCATATGGAGCCTTACCGACTACGATGCCATGCTTGAATTTACGGATTTGATGTACAAACGCTGTATGGCCATGTACAAAGCCTGTCTGGAAAAAAACGCGGCCGATGTTTATTTTATTGTCGGCACCGAATTCGCCGGACCGCCGCTTCTGCCTCCGGCCAAATTCAGCGGGCTCTGTGTGCGTTATGTAAAAGGTATAGCAGACCTGATCCGCAGCTACGGGAAATATTCGATCGTCCATTACCACGGAAACCTGTACCATGTGCTTGATGGTATGAAGGAAATCAATCCTGACGGACTTCACACAATAGAAGCGCCTCCGGTCGGGAACTGCACAATAACACAGGCCAGAGAAGTTCTGGAAAATATGATCCTTATAGGCAATATCCAGTACGATGATTTAAGAAGCCAAACACCGGAAGGCATGGACGTAATGGTAAAAGCCGCAATGGAAGAAGCGCAGGGCGGCCGCTTTATCTTGTCTCCGACGGCCGGGCCGTACGAAGAAACTCTGACGGATCGCCAGATAAAAAATTATATCGCGTTTATTGAAGCAGGTATAAAATACGGTAAAAAAAAATAAGGAGGAATGATAAAAAGTTAACCAACGTCGGTAAATGATGTATAACCTGAAGATAGTATCGACAGGGGAAGGCTGTGGTTCGCCATTTCTATTGGTCTTCGAGACCGCTAAGGAGAATGA
>Ga0123357_10003453_pt1 | contig 18122 bp, 13 predicted proteins | sample TergutEmb28metaG_FD_89873 | JGI IMG/M metagenome (GOLD analysis project Ga0123357, IMG submission 89873) | Embiratermes neotenicus P4 segment gut microbial communities from Petit-Saut dam, French Guiana - Emb289 P4 | ecosystem: Host-associated > Arthropoda: Insects > Digestive system > Gut ... | reverse complement strand
GTGAATACGGTGATGAACTTTCGGGTTCCATAAAGTGCGGGGAATTTCTTGACTAGCTGCAGAACCAGTTAGCTTCTCAAGAAGGACTCTGCTCCATGGAGTAAGTAAGTAAGTAAGTATGTCAACTAGTACATGTAACACCGATCCCACCAAGTGTGCAGAAAATATATGAAGTGCGAGGTTGGAGGTTCTGACAGTGATGTCGTTGAATGTTCCAGTTTCTAGGATAATACACCGACGTTTCGGTTGAGCTTGCTTCCTCTGTCTTCGTTGTCTGTGCACTACGAGGCAGTAAGATTCTCAGAAACGTCTGTAATTTTTACCATTCGACACGGCATAACGGAAGATCTGATTGGTCAGAATAAAGGTAAAGGTAAAGTTGCCTCTGCCCACGCTAGTAGGCCGTATAATAGGAGCAGAGGTATAGTTTCATTTATTCTTAACCTTGGTACTATAAATGTTCGAAATAGGCTGTTGGATCCTGTTAGACGTAAGCACCGTTATCGTCATTCAGTATCTTAATGACTCCGATACAAAACCCATCACCAATACAGGGACCCGATCCACTTTGCATTGAGACAGATAGACAGACACACACACACACACACACACACATATATATTTAACGATATAATAAATGTTTTAACCATGTTTTAGCCGTAAGTTATAAATCTGCACAGTTGTACCTTCTGTACTTAATTAGTGTGAACAACGAAGCTGCTACAGACCGAAGAGCGAAATAACAGCTTTCCAGAGACAGTTGTTTTTTAAAACTGGCATTTAGTTCTCCCTGAAGATGGTACACTTGTACCGAAAAAATGTTGTAGATGCTACTGTAATATTGTATCCTTAGTCGGTGCAATAAACGGTGCACGGAATGGACACCTTTAAAACAATGACGTGAGGGGTTCTGACGTTTCATATCGTGGTTGATCTTTATAGCTTAGTGATGGAATGTTCGGTGTTCGATCCTTGCTTGGTGCTGTCTAGATTTATTCATTGTCACGGTTTTGGAGCTTATGACGCTTTACGTTCAGAGCGTACCGGGAAGTTTTGCGGGCCGGAATAGCGTAGTTCGCGTAGTGACTAAGCTACGCGCTGGAAGTCGGAGGAATCGTGGTTCGATTCCCCGCGGAAGCAAGAGATTTGTGTTGTCTCCGAAGCGTCCACAGCGGCTGCGAGGACTACCAAGTCTCCTGTTTAGTGGGTACCGGAGGTAAAGCGGCCGTGGCCGTAAGCTAACCACTCAGCCCCATGTGGTGCTGGGGTTAAGATTGAATGGAACTATGCCGCCACTCCGCCATATGCCTCCATGGCTTGCAGAGAGGCTTTGCTCTTCAGGCACCTTTTTTTTTAAAGGGGAAGGGGGAAGGGGAGTGCGGGGAAGTAAAGTACGTGCTGAGGTTTGTAACTGTTGTCACTTTGATGTTTTACCATTGTGTATTGTTGCTGCGCGCGGTCGACTACCGGCTGCAAGTTTAAATTGTTCTGTTCTTCGTAATTCATTTACGTCTGACATTTTGTCCACCGAAGGCGATGTAAATGCTATAAATTTAACGGACTAATTTTCTGGGCGTTATTGTGTGTCATAATTTCATAACCTGCTTGCTGAAGCCATTATTTAACTCTGTGTTTGGCGTTAATTGTCCTCAGTGAGAGGGAAGTGACCAAGCATTGACAAAAGGTTTCGACTCCTCTTACCTCTCTCTCTGTTTCTCTCTCCCTCTCCTGCTATGGAAACAACAGGACCAAGGCGGGCTGTTGTCAGGCACATGCTAAATAACTCTTGAATTCAGTATTCAACATTCAGTACTGTCCGGTGCAGAAGTCTGCCTCCTCCTGACCTATTTTTTTTTTTTTGGTGGGGGAGCGTGGTGGGCCAGGCTCCTTAACTCTGCAGGTAGTTTGTCCCATTGTTCTGTGTGTGTGTGTGTGTGTGTGTGTGTGTGTGTTGGGGAAATTGGGGGGTTGGGGTGCACTTCACGCGCTATCGCAGCAGCTCCAACTAACAAATCAACTGTAAGGCTAAATAACGAGCTAACTCCATGGAGCTTGACCTCCTCTTCGGAAAGTAATAGTCACTTTTGTGCTAAAGAAATTGGGCCTCGCTTTATTGAATCTGACAAACGTAGGTCGGGATGATGTTGCACCGAGATTCGAACTAAGTTTTTGCAGGAATAGCAGGTCATTCACCTACCTGCTGAGTTGGGATGACGTAGTCGGTATAGTGCCTAGGCTACGGGTTGAACGGTCTGGGGTTCGAATCCCGGTAGGGCCAAGTGATTTTTTTTTTTTTTGTACTCCAGAACGTTCCGACCGGCTGTGGGGCCAACCTAGCATCCTGTTCAGTGGGTACCGGTGCTTCTTCCCGGAGGTAAATAGGCCGATGCGTGAAGGTGACCACTTACCTCCATCTGGTGCCGAAGTTGAAAATGATTGAAGCTATGCATCCACTCCTTTTATATGCCTTCATGGCGTGGACAGGAAAAAATGTTTACCTTTTGTTTATGCCTTCCTGCCTGTCCGCCATACTGGACCACAAATTGCCCGAATGCTGCAGGTTGTGAGGAGATGATAAGTAGGCAGATATAACTAACTACATGCAGCAGAGTCCTTCCTGAGAAGCTAACAGTTCCTCAGCCAGTCAGGAAATTGCCGGCATTTTATGGAACCCGAAGATTCATTACCGCATTCACAAGATCCCGTCACCTGTCTAACCTCAGCCAGAGAAAACCAGTCCTCGCCTCCCCACCACACTCATTGAAGAACAATTTATAATATTATTCGCCCGTCTACGCATAGGTTTTCAAAATGGCCTCCTTACCTCAGGTCTTCCCACCAAAACTCCGTATACCGTCCTGTCTCATGCGTGCCATATGCCCAGCTCATCTTACAAACAAGTGTGAACTTCCCGTTATTGTTGCGCTTCTAATTACCGACCAGGGCTGCGGACTGTTCACGATCAGTCGGGAGCTCCTTCGGCCAGAACATCGGATACCCTGGGTGAGGGTTTTCGTCGTGTTCCTCGTCCTTCCAGGCAAATTGTAGGATACTACTTTGATTGGACTATAAATTGCAAGCGGTCAAGTCATTTCTTATTAATCATGAATCTCCTAATCACTTGACTGTGTAATCTTCCTATCTGACAGGGTCATTAAATAAACGACGGAAAAGAGTTCCGTATCCTTCAGGTTGTGCGTAGGGAGTGCGCAATGCGCTCTTGCGGCTGTCGTGTACTGCCATTGTAAGTGCCGCCTCCGCGGTACGGTACATCGGTTAAAGATTACGATGTATGTTTACTAATTCCTTCCCGCTGCCGCCGTCTTGGTAACCAGAGAAAAGAAAAGGGTAAAGGAGACGTGAATGAAATTCAGGGGTACATGTGTCGGTCGATGACAACCATCCTCGGGCTACCAGTACAAGATCTCAGAGTAAAGTAAAATCCATTTTAGCTGTGTTCGAAACGAGATAATGGTTGGTGGGGAATCTCCTGCTTCATTCGTGATATGTGTCCGTCCGCATGTAAGAACCCCAGAACCGCTGAATTTATTGTGTTGTGAAGTTCTGCTAGATCTGACACATTCCAGTCCCAGTTCAGTGGAGACGCCACGAGCGGGCACTTGTACATGAATACCTCCACATGGGTTTCTGCGCTATTCTTGACTGTAACTCCCAGTAAGTATGTGGAAGATAGAAATTTTCCGAAGAAAAGTCACAGAGAAAATTGTAGCACATTCTGTGCACAGTATACTTTTGTCGCGAGTCTTGAGGTTTTCTCGAGGTAATTTGCCCTGTTCATGCAGTTGTAGGCTTCTCTGCAACAATAAACATTGGTCACCCAGACGTACGCGAAGATTGCCGTAGTATCGTATTCTTGGTACGCAATAACGAAGCTTCCTGTCGCCCCAGTTTTGTACGTCTGCATGTATGGAGTGTTAAATAGGGGTACACAATGTGTGCAGAATTTTTATGCGTAATGCATTGGAATATATCCACTTAGAAGATCAGCAAGGTGATGGGAGGATAATCTGTAGGTGTGAGATAGGCTGTGAGAATCGGAGATGAACGAATGTGGGTCAAGTTCGCCTACAATGACAAGCTTGGGTATAATCGGCAATGCAGCTTCGTGTTTTGCTACCGTAGTATTTATTGGGCCTGCCTGCGAAAATGTGAAGTTGATTCTTTCCGTACTTGAAAGGCATGGGGGAGTAGAGATGTAGATCCACTCATTCTTAACCTCAGCGCTAGGTAGATATGAGTTGTTAACGTCATGCCCCGGCCGCTTTACCCGCCGAGGAAAAACTCCGGTACCAATTGAATAGGAGGCGGGGGGGGGGCCTCATAGTCGGTCTGGGGGTTTTGGGGAATAAAAAAGTTTCCTGCCCCTGCCTGCATTAGAACCTCATACCGTTCAGCCCGTAGCGTAGCTACTCTACCGACTATACTACCCCGGCTCGTTAGCTGGGTCTGTGCTGAGGTCATTTCATTCATACTGAAATGAGGCATGAAGCTTCATACTTATGATGGGATGAGTAAATAAAAGGCAACAGAAGGACACCGAAAACTGTGGGCTTTTATTCACTTTCGCGCGGTTTGCATTAGGCTTCCCTTGACCTTCTGCATGAATGTAATAAGGTACAGAGCCTTAACAAAGCTCTGCAACTCCCGGTAATGTAACTCGCTGCTGGCCGGACGGCCGACGGGGATTCTTGACGCGTCCAGACAAGCTTGGGGTTCACTCGGTCCTACTGTTTCGTTGCTACCGGGGGTAATGCGGCCGGGACGTGAAACTGACTACTCATCATTATAGAACATGGATCTACAAAGTAAGACCCCTTGCCGGAAGATGCCCTGAAGATTTTCAGTCCGGCCCGCGGCGGTGTTTAGACGCGTTTAATAATTCGCTCCTAATATACAGTAGAGAGAAAGTACTGTGGTCACAAAAACCAACAAAATACAGAAAAATTTAGATTTTGAAAGTAAACCAAATTTGCTTTTTGCTGTAGTCCTGGACGTTCTGTGTTCGTTTCCAGCATCTGCAGCACAATGTGAGACTGTTCTTATGTATTTTTGGTACATACGCCTAGTATGTTAGGTCAGTACCGTTAAATGATGTGTTCAGTAATTTTTCTGCACGAGCATCTGTTGAGAAACTTTTCTTCACGCTGTCTGCCGGACAAGAGCCTGTTCGAGCCCTCAGATAAATAAACTGCAGGCACCTTATAAATATTCAAGGTTAAGAATAAGTGCGGCGTTGTGTCCACACCAGTGTATGCCTTAGGGACAGGAAACATTAAAAATTCATCTGTTTGCTGTCTTTATGGATGCTGTGGATATTTGTTAATTTGATATGTAATGCATTCAACAGTATGGATTGCCGCTTAGAGCGCACATCTCTATTATATTTTTGGTCATATCTCAGTGAGTGAGCCTTGATAAGTCAGTTGGTATAGTGACGAGGCTACGGGCTGTATGATCCAGGGAAGTTACAAGAGAGTTTTCTCGTCTCCAGAGAGTTCAGACCCCTCTGGGGGCGTCCGAGCCTCCTGTTCAACAAGCAAGGGGGGATCATCTTCCAGAGTTGAAGCGGTCGGTGCGTGGGGCTAACCACTCACCAGCTAGTGCCAAGGTTAAGAATGAGTGGAGCTATATCTCCACTCCTCCACTTCGCTTCGTGGAGTGCACAGGGACATATTTCCGTCTAAGTACTGAACGGTATTTTCAGATGTAACTGCTAATGAGACGGGTATTTTGTTAAATATACAACCGTATTCCGTGGTGAAGACTTATCGAAAGTGTGTAAGGGAGCAAAGTTAGTTAATTTTAGGATTTCACGTTATGAACCAGACTGTTAGGAGGTGTTCGATACCAGGTCGCCTAGGAGAATGCATGATCTTGTGAGATAACAAGTGGCAGGTGGTTGGAGAAAACTGCACAATGAAGAGCTTCATAATTTGTATCGTACAAATATTGTTAGGGCGATCAGATCAAGCAGGATGAGATGAGCGGAAATGGTGATCAAAAACGCACACAAAATTTTGTCCGTTAAACCCGAAGCGACGAAACCATTTAAGAGACCATGGATGATATTAGCATTGATTTTAAACAGGGCGTGCTTGGACATATTTAATTAGTCCAATGGCCTACTCATATGTACGCGATGATGAACCAGATGGTTCCATTAAATTAATTTTTATTATTAATTAATTAATTTATTTATTATTATTTTTTAGATTTTAGGGTCATGTATTTGTCGGGGTCACTACAAACGTCTTAAGAAGGGACCTACCTTGTTCAGTTCGGTACGTCCTCTGGATATACCGCCGAAGAATCGCGGGCCAAATGAAACCACCGCCTGCTGAGGTAATGTAAAATCTGGGACTCATCTCTGCGACCGAAAGGTTTGGGGGAAATGTGGGGAAGTGTGAGTTAGGTGAGCGTGGCTCGCATTCCTTAAAGTAGCAGAGCTGGGCCCTGGACTGTATTTGTATTCACGCTGAAGCTGACTGATCTGTTGGAATGATGAAATTGGAGGAAGGCAACGGTAAGGTTTTCGAGAATGTACATTATTTGTGTGCTTAGTACGAGGTTCAGCCGGAAAATACTTGTAAATCTAAATGCCGTTTAATTTCGTGGCTAAATAACCTACACTGTTTGTGATTATATCAAGGGAATTCGTCGGCGAGCCATTGACATCCGTTTCCAGCGCAGAAACAACTTTGCATCCACAGATTTAAAGATAATCGAGAGGTGGAAGCAGTTGACACGACAGCCAATAACACACATAAGGACTGTATCAAGAGAGAATAGAAAAGCCCATCCCACAATATGATAACTGTCCCACTTGTGGTGGGCACTACGTGGAAAAGTAGTGAGATAAAAGTGCCATTAAATGCGAACGGGTTTTTTTTAAGAGTTGAAAATAAGGAACCAAAAATACATGTATTTTATGCGTTATTTACAACACATATGCACAATATGTTTAATACTTAATTGTATATTAAAAAAAACTCATACTTGTTTCGATACCACAATGCATCATCTCCAGGGAGTTCCTTTTGTTATACCAAAGTTACGTGCACTGAGGCATCGAAACAGTTTCTGTAGATACAATTAAGTATTGATTATATTGTGCATTTGTTCGTAGTGTGTTGTAAATATATGCCAAACGCACAGTACACACAGTTTCAAGATTCTTTTAAGCGTATTTTCTGATAGCATGTCGTTGTTGCTTGGAACAAGTTCCATTTAATGTGTTTTTTATAGCTCCGCCTCGTCAGCTGTATTGTAAAGTAATTTTGTGTTGCAGATTGTTAGCGGAGAAAGTTGCTAGATAATTGGTGAGACTGATTAATTCTCCCATCTCGGCCGTTTCCAAAAAAAAAAAAAAGTCTAGTTACGTATTTTGTGACTGAATTTGGTTAAACGGAAACTCATGTAACAACTGCACATCTCTAGCAGGAACATTTAATTTTAAGCTGCTAGAAGGAATAGTTAAACGGACAGGACTGGTACAGGTGTGGGCGTTCGAAGAAGTCCTTGTAGGAGCAAGTAAAAAAGTTGGGACGAGAAGTTGGTAATGAGAAAATTCGATTTATGAAAGAGAAGATAAGGTGATTAAAAGGGGAGTACATTTGTGTGTTGGAAGACGAAGTAATTGAGAATGTATTAGAGGAAGAGAAAATATCTTATTTATTACTGGAATTGTGTGAGTATTGCCATCTGTTTAAACACACGAACTCTTCGAGATTAACCAGTCCAATATAGAGTTTTTAAAAGTGTGTGTATCCATTTTGTTCGATGTGTGATTTCAGGACTGGCGTAAATTCTTTTAATTAACGGGAAATACAAATTTCAGTGAGGTCCTTATGAGAACGAAATGCTCATGTTCAGAACCTATACGCTATTCGCATAAATTAAACTAACCAACTTCATGGAGCAGAGTCCTTCATGAAAAGCTAACAGTTCTTCATCTATTCAAGAAATACCCCACATTTTATGGAACCCGAACATTCATTACCGCATTCACAAGCGCCCGCCACCTGCCTCTGTCCTGAGCCATAGCAATCTAATCCATGCCTCCCCACCATCTTCTTGAAGAACCATTTTAGTATTATCCTCCCGTCTACGTCTGGGTCTTCCAAGTGGTTTCTTTCCCTCGGGTATTCACCTCTCGTATCCCCATACGTGCCACATGCCCGGCCCATCTCATTCTTGATATGAACATCTGAATAGTATTTGGTGAGGAGTACATAGCATGATTCTTGTTATGTAGCACATAAATGAATGATTACGTGATAAACTTGGGAACTGTTAGGAATTTTGAACAGTGTTTATTGATCTTTCTGGTACCACGGGCCCCTTGCAGTCTCGGTAATTCTGCGAACCCTCTCCTTAAAATTATCTCTACTGTCGGACCCCTTGGGCGCAACATACAGGTTTTAAAGCAGGAGTAGGTACAGATGAGAAGCGTATTTAAATTGTAAGATTCTCTATTGGTCCAATGTAATTGTTACAGAAACATCTGAGCAGAATCTAGTGAGTTCGCGGATTGACGGTTGAGACGCACTGTTCTAGAATGTGACACCGTGAGGTATGGTAGATAGCAACGTTTCGGAGCGTGCTGCCTTCATCTACAGAAGAGATTTATTTTGTTCTGCTTCTTCCATATGCACGATTCAAAGTCACTTTTATCTTAAAGATGGAGGCAGCAGGTTCCTCTGAAACACTGGTATTTACCCAGTAGACTGTGACTTCATTCCCCGGAAGACCATAATATTTGCATTCACTTCGGTGAGAACCTCATATACAGGAACTATTATTAATTTAGTCGTTATCTGCTGGCTTTATTTGGTACAGTACCGCCTCGTATTAAGATGTCCGCTTTGTCGCTTGCAAGAAATTTATAAACCGAACCCATGAGAGCGATGTCGGTAATATCCTCCCATTCGTCCATGTATCGTCTACAAGTTTCTCCACGGGTATTTAATGCGCCGAAGAGTTGTCTGACTGAGAATTAATGTTGGTCTGCGTGATTAGCTAAGCAGCCGGTATAGTGACCAGGCTACGGGCTGGACGGTACGTGGTTCGATTCCCGGCAGGGGAAAGAGAGTTTTCTCCACAATATCCAAACCGGCTTTAGTACTCACCCAGTCTCCTGTTCATTGGGTACCGGACCTTATTTTCTTGGGGATAAAGCGGTCGTCGCGTGAAGTTGACCACCTACCGCCATATACCAATGTTAAGAATGAGTACCTCTGGCGCCCTTATGCGTCTGTGTTTTTGTGGCATGCTGAGGAATAACTTCGCCTTTTCTTTAACCTTGATACACTTTATGCACGGAGATGAAGTCGAACCTTATCAAATTACTTGAATAATTCTCACAATACAAAAATAAATCTATAAGGTGTTTTCATTGAGGCCTTCCCTCTTGTAGGGTGGGTTGTATTTGGTTAGCGACGTTTCGGAGCAATTTATCTATCCCATATACTTGTGCTTCCTTACCCCACAAGATGCGGGCGTTAGGTTTTCTCGAAACGTCAATACCAACTACCAACCTACGCCGCGTAACATCCAAGAAGAGCGAAGGCTTAAACTACGCCGCGGCGGAATCCCGAGGTCTCGAACTTACGTCGCCTACAAATAGGTTATACTGAGGTGTGTTATACGCAATTTAGAACGTTTTTCAGCACCACAGTTCTAACGACATAAGCCCCAATACCAGACGTGTACCAGGATGCTCTGTGTGCGCGTTGTCTGGGAACTGTCAGAACTGCCGCTCCTACGTATTTGGGAGGTCAGCATTTGACATATCTGCCCGAAGACCGGTATTCCGATTGAGGGTTTATGCGGTTTCCGTCAGTAGCTCCACACAGATGCCGGGGCAGTACATCTACCTCATAATACACCACTACCGCCTTTTTCATGGCCATTCCAATTTATTGATGATCCTATTAGTTACTCGACGCTTTTACAGTCTAGTCCGATGGTTTGTTTGGCGACGCTGTCAGTATGTAGGCTCTTCTGCAGTGTTCATGATAGATGAATGAATGTGCATATTGGACATTGCTGGAATGATATAATCTGAGCTGTCGAAAGCATCGTTGAATAAACCACAAATAAACGTTGGATGCATGGGCTGTACATTGAAACCTCTGCTCCTTTGATTAACCCTGTTACCAACATTATGTTTATATTTCCAGTAGATCAGTGAGGGATGCAAAATGGCAACTGGAAGTATCCTCGTGACCGGCACTCCCCAACTTGCGCAATATTTCAGAAGCTCGTACGAAAATCGGAATTGAGCATACGTATTGTCAACTATATTCGAATGTGCAAGGGACTGCAGCTAATATCCAAACTCCAACACACTGGAATCGGTAGCAGCATGGTTGCCCCACCGCCTGTGTTGTCGCCCAGTAGTATTCTTTACTCCGCATTTCAGAAATGTTGTTAGTTCAGTTTTCTTTTACTTTTTTTAAAAATTGCTTATATCTGAAATCGTGTAGTCGGGGAGTGTGTGCATGTGTAACTGCTGGCTAACAACGCGTCCTTAGTCGGGAACCCATTCGAATACCCTTAGTTTTGCTCGCTCATGACGCATAATACCTTAAAAATAAGCACCAACATGCAGAACGGTCATCTTAGTCCCTAGACCAGACGGAAACGTGCACGTATGGTAATGTGTTAATTTTCCACCTGACTAGATTGTCACGCTATTAACGTGTCTGGAAAAATACAAAGTGTAATCTAGGAAGTCTCTGGAGTGTCCTGCGGAGGGGGGAGGGGGGGGGACATTTTCGGTGTTAGTCTGCTGGCGCAATAACCGAACCGCACCCAGGCGAGTCGAAACGAAAATGCTGAAAAGGCAAAATGCGCTTATGGATTTGAGGTTCTCAATGTGGTGACTATGGGGATCAGTTTTGTGGAATGTGTCACCGTTTGGCTTCGTAGCAGTTTGCTGAAGCTTTCGGAGAAACCAGACTCCTCTGCTCTATATCCCACAATACATTTCTTGACACATCGGTTTGTTTTGCATAGAATTCGTGTAACACTGTGAGTCGCGTCCTTTGAGACTAGGGATATCACTTTCTAGCATGCTGGTGATTCAGACTGCATCTGTTTAGTGCAAAGGTTCGCAAATTGTCCAGAAATCTAGGAGCCACTTCAAAATTATGGGCTCCTGAAGTAGTAGGCTCCTTACCGAGGACCCAGAAATATTAGGCGCCACCGTACAAAATTTAGTCGCTCTGGTGCCCGGAATTTGTGCACCCCTGCTACAGCATGTCCACACTCTTGGAGGAGGAGGAGGGGGGAGAAAAATTACCTCATCCCTGCTATTGCTGCTGAAATGAAAACGATAGGATCAGGCCTTCAACGTCTTCATTAGAAACAAGCCAAAAACATTGTTTCCTAAGAAAAACTACGATAAGATGATTTCTGATCCGTGTTTGTCTTAAGAGATGTGCCTTCAGCCACATGGCAACTCAGTCAATTGAGGCCATGTCTGTGCCATGAAGACGCCTGAGGGAGTACACGAGTTCTAACCTCGGCACTGTGTGAATGTGGGTGGTCTCCACGCTTCGACCGCCTTATTCCCGGTATTCGTAGCGTTAGGGGCTGAGTGGGATCCAGAGTCGATCCGGATCCCGTGGGGAAATTGATGGCAACACCACAGCGGAAACGAACTTGGCACCGTCCTGCCGTAGCCGGTCACTATACCGACTGAACACCGTGCTTCCCGGATCACGACGAGCGATAATGCGGCGGATAACACGTTACAGTGGTTTTGAATACCTGGGTCTACAATCGCGCACGTCCATCGCACATACGCTATGTAATGAATTACGGATTTGCACCAGATTTACCGACTCGGCGACCTGCGGTCTATTCATGGGACACAAACGAGTGTTGTAATTATGCATAACAAGATTGCGCGTGTGATATGCCGCCATGCAGACTGGTGTATAGTTACCGACGTTTCAGAGTAGCTTGCTCCCTCGCGTCCAAAAAGAGGCAACAAGGTCCACCGAAACAGCCGCAGTTGTGTTCACTCGAAACATTATTATATCCCACAAGTCTTTAATTTTCATCGGTATAGCTGTGAAGGCCTCATTTTCCACGGGAGAGCGCATTTATTCGTGATATCAGCACAGCAGAACTCGTGCAGTGTCGATCCCGGTGGCCGTGCAGTCTAAGGCGTGGGTTTGCGGCCGCTCGCTTGCTGGGATTGTGGGTTCGAATCCTGCCGGGGCATGGAAGTTTGTCTCTTGTGAGTGTTGTGTGTTGTCAGGTAGAGATCTCTGCGTCGGGCTAGTCACTAGTCCAGAGGAGTCCTACCGAGTGTGGTGTGTCTGAATGTGATCGTGAAGCCTCAAAAATGAGGAGGTCCTGGCCCATTAGCGGTTGTTGCGCCATAGTAAAAAAGAAACTCGTGCGTTAATTAAGGGTTCGTCGAGCGGGAAGGACAGACAGGCGGAAACCACCGTAAGCAGACGTGGACAGCAATACGGCGTAGGAAAGGCATTCGTATAAATGTTAGCGTTACGGGCAGAGGCAGAACGAGGATTCAATAAATACGAAAAAACAAACATAAGGAAAAGATAATAGAAATATTGTTATTGGTACTCAACAATAAACATTTGATGTAGTGGCGGCTGTCCACAATGGTTTTCATGAAGATTGAGGTCTTTTGGGGCAAAACGTCTTGTAGTTTGTCATAAGTTACAGGCGTTCCGGAGAAGTTTGCTGTTTCAGTCTTTACGATAGTTCGTCGTCGTCATCATCATCGTCGTCATGATCGTATCTAAAGTTTAGGTCCTAAAACCTGTTTCCTTGAAGTTCGAGGTGTTCTTTCTTGGTCTTGCCATCTTCGTCTAGGTCGTCCCATGGGTTGGTATTGGAGAGCCATTCTTTGTGACCGTTTCATGTCCATACGTTTCAGGGTGTCAAAGAAGTTTTTTACGCGCTTTCAAACCAGCAACTGTATTATCTGTTTTCAGTCTGTTTCGGATGTTAAGGGTTCCTTGGGCGGTCCGGTTCTCCGAGAGCAAATAGCGGCCGTAAAATCTCATTTTTGCCGCTTCCATTTTGTGGGCGTCTGTCCTGTTTATGGTCCAGGTTTCGCCACCGCGATACAAAGATACTTTCGAAGCAATGCAATGCATAAATAAGTTTCATTGCTATCAAATGGCACAACAAATTTCACTAATTCACATAGGAGAATGCTCGAGCATGTTTCGGCTGTTTCTTACAGCCATCTTCAGGGAGCATTGATATAGAGAGTATGTACATGGAGTTAAAATTTTAATATATCTGTGCTTCCTCAGGATGGCTGTAAGAAATAGCCGAAACAAGTTGCGGTATTCACCTTTATGTTTGTTGTGCAGATTGATGGCAATACAACGTATTTATGTATCCAAGGTGTATATTGAGATCGTTAAGGTAATGCAATGTTAGTTTCCTGTCAGTTGTCATACAATCTGCACAATATCGTTTGAGTAGGCTATCCCGTTCATTATATTATACCTTTGTAGTTTTATGTTACTGCCATGTTCTTCACCAGATATTAATTTTCCCACGCAGTTGGAATTATAAAATATTTTCATAATTGTCCCTTCAGTTTCCGTTTGGCCTTTTTTTTTAACCTCGGAATTCCATTGCTGTAGTTTTGAGAGGGAATATTTTTAGACCTGTGTTTTTGCAATTTCGTTGAACGAATTAATTCAACCTCCTAAAGTGTGAATTTACCCAGCACCCATGTTTTCTGGAATTTGACTACCTTGAAGATTGAGACAGCATGTTCGTTCGAAACGTCATTAACTATGCCAGACTATACGACTCATTTCGTAGAAGGCTTGAATCTTCCGTTTACATAAAATCAACGTAAGGGAGTCGAAACAAGTATTAGTGTCGGCTGACAGTGGTGGACGGTAAGATGCACATGTCGGCCGACATTGTTGGACGGTACAAGATGCACATGTCGGCCGACATTTTTGGACGGTACAAGATGCACGTGTCGGCTGACATTGTTGGACGGTACAAGATGCACGTGTCGGCTGACATTGTTGGACTTACAAGATGCACATGTCGACCGACATTGTTGGACGGTACAAGATGCACGTGTCGGCTGACATTATTGGACGGTACAAGATGCACATGTCAGCTGACAGTGGTGGACTGTACAAGATACACATGTCGGCTGACAGTGGTGGACGGTACACGATGCACGTGTCGGCTGACGGTGTTGGACTGTACACGATGCACGTGTCGGCAACAGTGGTGGACGGTACACGATGCATATAGGCCCAAATCAGCGTGTGAGCCAGCACAAAAATATCACAGTAATAAGATAATAATTAAAAGTAATGTATTGCTGATCACAGCGGCCCGCGAACTGACTTCGAACTCCCAAAACCCGAAATCCTGAGTTCCATTCCCACTCTGAGCTATATACCGGCGTTTCAGGCGCGTTAAAAAATGCTAAAAGCGACTGTTAGCTTCGTCGTGTGCGTCCGTTTGTCTGTCTGTCAGTCCGTCCGCATGGATCAGAACGATTTACACCGGACGGATTTTCATTAAAGTTAATATTAGGAATTTTTGGTATAATTTTTCCACACAAATGACGATTTTGGTCATTTGGTTAAAATCGGACAAAGTGGCAGATGCGGTACACGAAGACTTGCGTAGATTCATGATCTATCGCCGCGATTGGTCTTAAAAACTGAGCCACGATTCTCTCTGAGGCTGAAGAAACAGTCAATCATCAAGCATGACCGATGGTTTGCGTCGAATGTCGACGTTGAAGATTTATCGATTTTAGATCTTCCCACTTACAATATCTCGATGATGGTCGATTGTACATCTGTTGCAAAGATGCGGAGAAATATTACAATGTTGTTAAAAATAGTGCTTCTTTTGAAATTATTCACAAACGCAACATCTATGTCACTAATAGAACGATGCACCAGAAGTTTAACATTCTACAGACATTTTCCATCCTGATTTTTTTTTTGTCTTTTTGTTGTTTTGTGTAGATTGTGGCCTTCCCCTGGCCCATCGCCTGTTCAGAGTCTTACAGATTATATGTAAGGGTCATAGGTTTAGGAATTGATTATCCTTTCAAATAGCCCTGAGGGTATAATCCGTAAATTCTGTAGAAGAAGCAGCTGTGAAGCGAGAGTAAAAGGAAAGTCTAGAGAAACAAGCATGGGTATGAAGTTTCAAGTTAATACGAAGAGGGGAGAACGAGCATGCAGTAGGAGGAAACGTAAGGAATTACAGAAATCAGATTGGGAGACCACAGTGGAGAGTTAGTAACTGCTGCATTACTATCAGGGAGAACAAACTGTGATCATGAACATATGAACCGGCTGCTATGATACGGTCAAAGATGGAATGCAGTAAGTAAGGAAGAACGAACAGGAAATGCTCGTAGTATTGCGGTAAGGAATGGTAACTGAATTTTGGTATTAGGGTTGTAAAAAATTATCATGATAAAGCGGGCTTTGATGGTAGCAAAGAACTGAAAATAAAGAATCCCAGACATAAAGACGGAGACCAAAGATGAGAAGAAAATGAGAAATAATATACTGAAAAAGTAATATAATTCTTTGTACAGAATTCTATTCTTGTTTACCTAAAATCTGTCTGTACACACGCAAGAGCAGGAGCTAAAATTCTGTCCTAAGATATAAAGCCATTGTCATAGTTATGAATAAATATGCCATGTGGCAGTGATCGTCAGACAATGTGTCGTTATGAAACAGTAGAGATGTACCTATGCTTCGGTCGGTATTACAGCTTCTACTTTTGCCGATAAAATTTATCTGTAGGTAGCAGCACCGTTCAAGAGCTCTTCAATTCATAGACTTCATTTTTATGTTTTATATTTTAACGTCTGATCAGGGACAGGGATCAGAGATGGGAATTACCAGATTTCCCCCTTGAAATTCCCGCGTGCTTGGCACCGGAAAATAAATAAAGGAGTACTGTAATTGGTAACATTTTCTGAGGTCGACACGTAATTGAATGGAGCAGATTTCTTCTTCAGGAGCTAATGGACATTAATATCGTCATTTATGGACTCCGACTGTGAATTGCCGTTTTTTCGCAGCTTCGTTTACTGATCTCCTAAGCCATATGAATCCAATCCACAGACAATTTGTCATTAATACTTTTTAATATTGTCCTCACATTTATGTCTAAGTCTCCGAAGTGGCCTCTCTCTTTCAAGTTTTCAACCATAACTTTGTATGATGCTCCCACTTCTCACATGCCGCTACATGTTTAACCCATCTAGTCCTCCGTGTGATCATATAATATCTATTATGTAGCTCATCACGCAGTTTTCTTCAGCGTCCTTGCACGTCCTGTACGTAGATATAGATATTCTTCCATCACTGTAAGTCTTTAGGTAATGTGAAAAGTAAACTTTTGCACACGTGCAGTAACGTTCCATAACGGAGATTTTCTGTATCTCCTGAATACATTAGACATCTTACAGTGTAAGGTAGGCCTGCTTCAAGTAAATCTGATTAATTCTCAATCAGTACTTATCCATGATAGCCGAAGATGTTAAACTGTGCGATATAACGGAGTAACGGAAGGTGTAAAATAATACATCACGAAAGAATGAGGCCACTGTGCAAGGCGTAAATTGCAGTGCAAAGTGGAACGTGAGCTTCTGACTGGTGGAGATCGTGTGCGTTGGTACGTCCGCATGGCTGCGACTGCCAAATATTTCATTATTTTGGGTGGAATTTGTTAAGGCGCGTTTGCATTAACACATTCTTTTTTTCACACTCGAACATTAATCCTTTATGTACGAAATATGATTTGAAGTTTACTTGAAGGTACAGTCCGTACCGTGCAGTAAACACTCTCCGTCTCGGTTATAAAAAAAACGTTAAAGCTGCGTGGGGAAATAATATATTTTTAGGCGCGTTCACAAAATTGCGTAAAGCGAATATTAGCTTCGTCATGTCCGCCTGTCCGTCCATTTGTCGAGAAAATTAAAAGTTTTATTAAAATCTGACAACGATGTCGGATAATTTACCGAAAACGCAAGTATATTTACGACAGTATCACGTTGAATTCTTCTTATAATGAGAAATGTGTCAGAAAATTGTTGTAGAGAAAATCAAATAGCACATTTTATGTTCAAAATTCTTTTTTTTTTTTAAATCATGTCGTTTATGAGACAATGTGGAAAAAATATAATAGAGGCAGGCAGCCCACAGTGACAATATAATACTGTGCATGCGCTTTGCATGCTGGATAACTAAGGCTACGAACGCACACTCAGAATTTGCAATACTTATTGCTTTCCCACGGCAACAGCGGTTATGCGAACGCGCGTCAATGTTACGTCTATGCGTACCTTGCTTGTCTCGTTCCGAGATGCATACGAAACACATACATATACCCCGTGGACAGAAAGTGTAATTTTTAGTGTGGAACGTGGTGGTACGTATAGTAACCACTGGACGTTAAAAGGGTTAAACCGTAGTGTGGCAAAAAAGTTTTGAAACCAGACATTTTTACGTTATGAATATAGGTGATCCATGCTAATTGATTGATTCATTCATTCATTCATTCATTCATCTGCTCATTCTGATCAGCACACAAGGCGTTCGTCGCGCCAGCTAATGACGTTGCAAATGGTAGACCGTAATATAGGATCATAAGGTACCGCAAAATTAAGATGTTGATGTTCAGATTGTATCTCTGTATTTGTATTTCTGTTGCGCGGTCTTTGTAGAACTGAGATTTCCAACCAGGCAAACACACACACATTACAGCTAAGTACTGTGGAGAATATTAGGCGGTAGAGCATGTCTCAGACTGACGGCGATCTGGCCTGCGGAATTTACCGGTCCCTGCGTTAAAAAAAATGTGCTTAAAGACATATTTGAGTAACTCGAGGGTTGTTTGACTGTGCGTTTTCCTCATGAAATAAAGTGAAATGCCAGCTTGATGCAACTAGGTAATTTTATTGATGTATTCTTAGCCCGATATGTTTCGGGTACATACGCCCATCATCAGGAGCATTAGATGTTGAGTTGCAGTATATGGTTTTCTGCACCGAGTTTTTGGATGGGTGGTGGCCTTGAGAGCCGCTG
>Ga0123357_10003451_pt1 | contig 18124 bp, 19 predicted proteins | sample TergutEmb28metaG_FD_89873 | JGI IMG/M metagenome (GOLD analysis project Ga0123357, IMG submission 89873) | Embiratermes neotenicus P4 segment gut microbial communities from Petit-Saut dam, French Guiana - Emb289 P4 | ecosystem: Host-associated > Arthropoda: Insects > Digestive system > Gut ... | reverse complement strand
CGGATTTCATGACAACGGCACAGGATGGTGGTAAGGTTGTCAGCCTTACACACTGGCCGCCTTTACCCCCAGGAAATGCTCCTGGTACTCATTTCTGTTAGAGGCTGAGTCGACCCCAGGGCCATAGTGTGATCGGAAGGATTATGTCAATGAAAAATACCAATGACACCAGCTAGGATCGAACGAGCGAACTTCCGATTTGTAGCACAGCACCTTAACCACTGCGCCACCTCGGTCCCCACCTCCTCTATAGAGAAAACAAATTTGTCTTTGGATTCATTCTTTGGCAGAACCAGTGACCTAGAATTCATCAAACTATTCTTTGAAGAAATAAATATTTTTTTAAACTCTATTAAGGAAAAAATTATATGTTATTCATAAAATGCGTGTCTTTATTCCATCATTTTGTGCATTTTGTTTCAGTACTGAAATACACTTCATATTGGGAAATAATAAGTTGAGAACATAGGTCTAAGTGTCTTCAGTTGCTCACTTGCTGGGATTGTGGGTTCAAATCCTGTTGTGTGTTGCCTCTGCAACGGGCCCATCACTCAACCAGGGGAGTCCTGCCAAGTGTGTGTGTGTCTCAAAGTAATCAGCCACAATAACAAGCATTTACACCTACATTGGGTAGGTAGAAGAAGTTGGGACTAAAAAAAGTTCAGAATACAATGAATTCTTTGAACATTAATTCTTATAGGAAAAGTTCCCTCACTTAGTGCTGTTTCACTCAGTGCTCTGTTTTTCTGGAATCAGTTAAGTGCACCAAGTGAGGGATACCTGTATGTCCTTTCCTTGTTAAACCAATGACTTCTCCTGCTCTGGCTTGCCTGCAAAGTTATTACACAGTACATACCTGCCAACAGATCTTTATTCCAGTTGGACTGACAGCTTCTGTGTGCATGAGAATTGGTGGTGGCAATGGGTTCTTGTTGTTAGATTTGTGAAGATGAAACCTAGCTGAGTTAGGGCCCAGTTTATTGTCATTGTTTGAATACACAGCTGCAATGCGGAACCTGACAATAAGAATGTGCGAGAAAATTACCTCATTATAGCATGTTATTATAGTGAATAACAAAAATAAAAAGCAAGACAGATGAATTCACAATAAAGCAAAAACTGTAACATGAAAACAAATGTCACTGAAACTCTCTGCTATTTCAGCTGTTTTACTTTGTACACAGTTTCAGGTACAAATTCCTATGTGTCACTTTTAATATAGTTAATTCTAACTTACTGTAAATGTTTAAGACATACACATGTAAAGTAATCAATAATCCAACACCTGTTAAAGCCACATGCTTAAAAGAATGTTATCTGAATTTAACATTAATTTTTCAATATGTTCATGCTGTACATGCAACTAACTGGATGGCAGATACACTGCATTTACTGTTGGGAGTGTTTCGTGTTACCAACATTTTTAAGCAATTGTTAAGCTAACTCTTGGTCAGGGCGCTGTGATCATGAATGGTAAAACACAAATGGTCCTAACAAAAAGACAGCAATTAATTTCCATGAATTATTACACATTCATCATAATGACCGTTAGGTGCAAACATTATTTGTTTCTGCCAAATCATGGGTACTTAAAGTCATAAATATCACACATTTGTTCTAAAGAATTACATCAGAAGAAATTTTCTTTTTGGTATCATCATCCTGTTGTGTTTGTTAATCAAGCCCATATTTATTGTCAGAGCAAACACAACTCTTTGACACTATGGATTCATTTGCCACCTACATTTTTTGGTAGCTTTGGCTGCCATCAGGTAGAATCACAATATCGCATGCCTTGCTGTACATTTCCATGTATGTGATGGCCAAAATGGCCATAACATGTTATAGACGACAAATGAATGCATAGTGTTCTTACAGTTCTGTTTACTCCAACAAAATACAAACATTAAGAAATATTTTGGTGTGTTTGTAATTCTGTTGGCAATACCCAGATTCACCTTATCCAGCAAGCCATATGTTTCAGAGTAATACAAAAAACTGACACAAAGCCATGTCCACTACTAACATACAAAGACATTTTATCACACCAGTGCACCACATACCACACAGAATTCAATGTGGCATCCACAAAATGTCACTTGTAAACAATCCACTACATCCAAATATTAACTTTAATTTCTGGTAAATCCAGATGCAGAATTCTAGAGTCTCATTTAACCTCTTCACTTTTGAAAAATTTACCAAAATTCCCCATATCCTGTTGATTCTTACTGCAGGAATTTTAATTTTGTGGTATTTTTTTTTTCTTCAACTAAATCAGTCCATTAAGAAAGAAACCACTTCTGCCAGTTATATCAGACTACACAACAGACCGTATACACCATGCACAGGGAGGCACTCAAATTCAGATCTTCTAAGGTAACTGGCTGCAGTGTTCAGTCGAAATACAACACTTCCGTAGATATGATTTTTAGTTCACTCATGATGCAGTTGATGACCCACGAAAGTGTGATTAATTAAATTTAATGTAATTTGCAGTGAAAGGTTAAAATCTCCAACATTCACTTGGTAACAGCTGCATACATTTGTACATAATCTCCAAAACCAGCAAATGAAACTACTGAATGCACACATATGTACCTATATGTGTGGTCAGTCTCCAGTCCATTCACCTCATAGCTACGTATGTGTGGTGGGATATCTTCATTGTTCGTCATCCAGCGTGAGCCCTTGCCTTGAGATGGCCCTCTACTACGGGCACCACTTCCACCACCTCTGCGCCTGCCATTGCCAGTCCTCGTCATTTCACGATACTGAACTTTAAAGAACTGGATGGGAAGACCATCATTCAGAGGCACTCCCCAACGAACCATCACAGATGAGTCTGACAGTCTTGTAATATTTGGGCGACTTGGAGGAATCATGATAGCTGTTACGGCAACAAAAAGAATCAGTAACAAAATAAAGTATCAAACTAAAACTGAAAAGGATTTCATTGAAGGTGAGTTAAGCATTAAATTTGTTACACACTGTGCATGTGTGTACATAAATGTATGACATATAAGAACTACAATGAATAAAGACTTCAGTAAATAGCATGATGATGCAGAGAGCACATACTGCATGACATTTAAAGGATGAGCAAATGTCAGAACAAATATTGCTAAACTAAGTCTAATTGCTTGTCATGTCCCAAGTATGAATAAAAAAAATGGACAAAATCAGTTTCTTGACACATTGACATCATTTAGAAACCAATTAAATTAAATATGGTGCAGTATAAAGCTCATAATTAACAGGCCTGAGGCTCAAACCTGTTACTGTCAACTGAAGTACTGTACACTGTGCATGACCGTCTGCACAATACCACCAGATGCATAAGGATGGCAGCAGTTGCAAATTTCAGAACACTGCACTGTCTTGGTGAAACTGATCTGCCAAATTCAGTGTTTGGGACATAACACTGAAGACTGAGGACACACAAAATTCACTGGATTTATGTGCTGGATAAACAGACACTGATTACATATATCCCAGTGTTGCCTCATTCTGTGCTATGCAAGAAAATGACAACATCAACATCTTTCCTGTAACAAACCTACAATTCTACGTTGAACACTACTTCCCACCACCACCACAATGATTGTTTTGTTGTTGTTGTTTTTATTATTATTTTAAATTTACTCTCTCCTATTAGTTATCAGGTGGCAGTCTTCTGATAAGTCCAGATCTCAACAAGAGATCAAAGTGATTTATCTCAGCACTTCATGAATGATATGTACAGTGCTCATTTGTGTGATCTTCTGTAGCTCTGTGGCAGACAGGTGACCTGGCAGCAAATGAACATTCTCATCTAGTCCCTTCTTAATTGCTCCTAATGCTCCAATTATTACCAGCACACATTCTGTCCTCACTTTCCACAATCTGCTGAATTTGATCTCCTGGTCTTTACACTTGCTTCGTATTTCACTTTCTTTTGTGTTAAAGTTTGAATCATTTGGTGTGGCTACATCAATCAGTAGGCAAGTTTTCTCTTTTTAATCATGCAGTATTATATCAAGTTGGTTTCTAGCATTGTTTGAATTGTGATAAACAGTATGTCCCACATAAGTGGTACTGCTGACATTTATAACCCTTTCAGGTACATGTTCGTACTACTTGTCAGTAGCTTGTAACCCCATATGTTTACATATCATCCTGTGGATGTAACCAGCCACCCTTTTGTTTCTATTATTGTATTTAGATGGTGCAAGTGTTGTGTATCCCATGACAATATGTTTTATTTGTTCTTCTGCCTTATAGCACATTCTGCACTTACTATCAATTGGTGCTTCATGCTGTTCCTCTGACGATAACGTGTATTGTGTGCTTTATCTGGGGCTGCTATTATTAAACTCTCTGTTTATTATTTATTTACTGCCACTGCCACCATTACTACTGCTATTACTATGTGAAAGCACAAAGCATTCAATGCAGTAATTCCCTGAAACTACAAATTCTGGTCAGTCTCCATGTGAGTATATAATGTGATATACTTTGGTTTTTTTTTATCTGATAGAAAATTAAAATCTAAAATATATTTGGAAACAATAATATGGAATGGACTAAAGTATTAACATACATATATACCTGACTTTAATCACTGTATTTGAGACTTTTATAACATGAATGTTTATTTATTTCATCGCCTTACCATTGCCTTTATGCTTCCGGTCCTTCCTCCGCCCTTTGCCCTTGCGAGTATGATCCTTTCTGCCATTAGCCCTGAAGCCTGAAGTTGGAACTGGAGTGACAAAACTCAGCCCACTATCTGGAAGCTCTGAAAGCAAAATGACATATAAAACACTTCATTAATATTACATAAACCTTTCAGACAATGACCACACAAGTGGGTGAATTTGGATGTTGAAGAAGAACAAAAAGGAGTAAAGGGAAACGAACAGGATGAACGAAGGCTGGATGGGAAGGGGAATAAAATGAAGGACAAGGAGAAGAAAAGAAACATAAGAAAGCCCCATTATTATTCTAATGTTAACTTGATATGTATATTTTTTTGGAAAACATTGCTCTAAAACAACTGACTTCTTCCTAATTACTTGGGTTTGAAACAGTAGGACAGCCATCATATTTAAACAGTTAAAAGCCTGCTACAATGAAGCCTACAGTACAGTACTACACATAAACACTTGTCTGATATAGTTCACATTCATATCTTTAAACCAAGAGATGCCTTGTCACATTGTGTTTACTCTGACATTACAGAAGTTCAAGGAAATCAAAAGTTAATGGACTATATCAGCTACTTACCTTTGCTGACCACAATAACTTGAGATAAACAGAACACAAAGAAGAAAAGAGAAGCTCTATGAAAACAAGATACACATGTTCTAAAGTTTTATGCATGTTCATTTGTGGTGAGTTAACCAGTCAGCTTCATGCCATTAGGGGCACATGCAAACATTCTTTGTGCTGATACAAATAATTTGTACTCTGAACAAACAATTTCCCCCTCCCCCCACACAGCCAGCAACTGCCACAATGAGTAGGATCAGACCACATGTTTCTAGCCCTGGCAGTTTGTGCTTTACATCGGTTTTAGCTCTACTGTATGTTTACTCTGCACCAAAATATCCATTTTTGTTTTCCAACAAATCATACAAAGTACAATAAAACCCCAATTTTACATTCCCAAATCTTGTGTTTTTCATGATTTTATGCATTTTGTATGGTCCCAGCCAAATGGCCATAAGAATGTTTCCCGGATTTTATGCCATTTTAAGTGGTACCCAAAAAAAGTAAAATCAGTTCAAAAAATCTCTTGCTCACATAATATACTTCAAGATATTCCTGGCTTCAGTCCCATATTTGTGGTATGACAGTACTGAAGTTTCGTAAGAACTATTTGTGGTATGACAGTTAGTACTGAAGTTTCATAAGAACTATTTGTGGTATGACAGTTAGTACTGACGTATCATAAGAACTATTTGTGGTATGACAGTTAGTACTGAAGTTTCATAAGAACTATTTGTGGTATGACAGTTAGTACTGAAGTTTCATAAGAACTATTTGTGGTATGACAGTTAGTACTGAAGTTTCATAAGAACTATTTGTGGTATGCCAGTTAGTACTGAAGTTTCATAAGAACTATTTGTGATGTCACAACCTATGACTCACTCCAGTCCTGCATTGTTATTGCCTCATTCAAGGTAAAAAAAAAGTCACTTCATAAGACATAGGAGAGTGGACAGAGCTCCAACGAGGAAAGTCTGAGCCTGCTGCGAAAGAAACCACAATCAGCCAGCATCTAACTTGGTTCCTGTACTAAATACACCATCCTGGATAGTACTGTTGGTTGGTCAATCATAAATAAAGACTTGGTGTATTTCAATTCATAAGATATTTCTATTGTCTTTTTGTTAAAACAAATACCACACCAGAACACACTTGGATGATTGTAAAAGATGCTATCTGCTTTTAGTAAGCCACACAGCAACAGTCATGGGAATACTGACAGTCACAGTCATCTGTAGTCAGGCTTAGTGTGCGTAAGTTATTCAAAAAATACAAAACTGAAGTTTGAAACAAATCAGTTATTGACCATACAATGAACAAAGCTCTCAATACATATTAGTTCAAAGTGCCCAATGGCATGATGGCTTGGCGCACTAATGACTTATTATCCCAGTATTTGCCTGCAGAGCCTGAGGAAAGCCATGAAAAAACGTCAGTCAGGACAGTCAGTATCACAGCTGCAACTGAAAATGTTCACCTCCAGGTTACATGTCAGCAGTATTACTGCATCATTCAACTTGCTTTGTATATTATTTTCTTGAAGAGCCAAGTTGAAGAGAAACTTGACATTGCAAAGAAAAATAAAACATTCAAAGCAGAAGCAGCTAATTAAGAATTGATAATGAGATAAAAATGCACTGGTCTGGTATATAAATTGTGCAGGAAATTTACATGAAGAGGATTATTCAACAGAAAGTCAATGTGACAAAACATTACAGCCAGTAACCATCAATTAATAAGAGAGTGACTACAAACACAAAGAAAGTGGTAACAAAGATGATGAGCCATTAGGTATCTCTCTGGATTAAAACGAAACATCAGTATCAAGGTATGATTGATTAATATACTTTGTGCATATTTAATAAGTAAGTCTAAGACTGCTACAGATTCTGGCAATACCATAGTAAAATAAAACAGACTCTCACCAAACCTCAGGAAGTGTGAATCCTTGTACAGAATCAGTAAAAAAATGTTTGTCATGGGAAAAAGTGTGTACATATATGCATATGTATGTCCTGTATCAAAATAGAGGTGTTATTCCATTTTTATGCAACAGCAGGGCAATTCTTTTATAGCCTCTAACACTAGGCTCATCAGTACAACACACCATCCAAGTCTGTGTCCTCTGATTCAGGCATGAGGTCACTTGTTGGTAGAGCTGTCACTTGTTTGGGCGACACCTGCAACATTACAGATCCATACACCGAGCCCAGATCATTGGTAGCAAAGCACTGGTAGATTCCTGCATGCCGCTTTTCCACTTGGGTGATATTCAGCTTTCCATCTGTCAACAACAACCCAGTATTAATGCAACAATACATTCTTCTTCACTGAAAGAAAATGGTGACAAACAAAGACACAGATGAGACAAAGAATTGCAGTGTCTGCCTTGTACCTGTAGGAGTTTTAATGTTTACCCTATTTTGGAGTAGAGTTTCCAGGCAGATACTCTACAGTATTAAAAGTATTAAAATGAAGAGTTAACTGACAACAGTACACTAACGACTGTATAACATACCCATATGAATTCAGTGAGACAATCCTGTAAATTGTGATTAAATTTGACTAGAGTACATAGTGCCTTCATGGGCCAGGTAGCTCAGTCAGTATAGCGACTGACTATGGGCTGGACAGTCCGGGATTGAATGCCAGTGGGGACGAGATTTTCCACCCGTCCAGACCAACCCTGCGGCCCACCCAGCCTCCTGTAAAATGGGTGCCGGGTCTTTCCCGGGAGTAAAGACATGTCTCTTGAAAATTAATTTTAATATTATCCTCCTATCCTGTTTGGATCTTTAAAGTAGTCTCAAATGCAGACAAACAGGTCTGTTGAATCTTAATGTTATTCCTGTTTGTGCATTAATTAATAATTCCTACAATAGTGTATTTGCCGGTTTTATTGCACGAATATATGTTAAATATCACACAAGCTACATATTTCAGTAAAATGCTATTGCATTATAGGTATTCTATGTTCTGGCAATTTCTGCTATTTATTGCAGAAAGATATATAGTAATTGGTTTCTCAGTTCACACTTCATTAGTTACAAAGCCTCATGCCACTTTCAATTACTAGTACCATCCTACAAGCGTGTTCATTCCACACAAATATTTCTTTGCAGTAATTTGTTTGTTACTTGTATGAAAAGGACAAGTAAAGAGTTTTAATGACCTCCTGCTCACCTGTAGTTTCAACATGGCTGTCATTTACAACTGGCTCCCCATTCAGCAACCAGCTGATTCTAGGTGTAGGTGAACCCTTCACCAGACATTCCAGCTGTATGTCACCACCCTCTTTTACTATCTGATTCCTAGACTCCCTTACTATCACAGGTGGTTCTGTAACAAATAAGCAAGTTGTTTATGTAGCACTTAAATTATCATTTTAAATACAAAGAAATGAGTATTTACAAAGACGAAAATAGAATGAGGGTCTCTGAACACAAGGTTCGGAGAAGGAAGCGGTAACAAAAAGCTGTGAAATTCCAAATTCAAAACTTGTATTCTTTACCACATATTATTAGAATATCAGATTTTGAAATATGAGATGGTTGGGGCATGAAATATGCATGGAAAATATGATAAATGATGCATACACAATTTAATTCAGAAAACAGGGTGAGAAGAGACCACTTACAAGACACATGATATTAAAATGACCTAAGAGACAAAAGTGTGAGAATGACAGGTAGATTTATCAAGCTCATGACATCTTGATTCCACACAAAAATGGGTATTACTTGACAAGTTTTACAATAGCTAGTTTCTCAAGAACAGGGTGCCAGTATGCATAGAGGCTGCTACTGACAAGATGCTGTTGTCACTGCATCTATGATAATAAAACGGGAAGAGAGAAGGAGATTTTTATAGAAATATTACAGATATACATACTTGATTGTTTTGAGAGTATTATAGAAATCAAAAGTGATGACACAGGAACAAGAATGCAAACCAGATTAATGGGTAAACACAGGGAAGAGAACTGCAGACAGATGCCCTTACAGGTGTATGAACTGACAGCTTGCAACTTTCTGTAGTGAGTTTTGCTTACCCAGTACATGCAGCATGGCTGAATGTCTGACAGGCTGCCCAACGCCATTGTTCATTTCACACACATACATTCCCTCATCTTCTTTTCTAACATGGCTCAGATGGAGACCTCCAGGCAGCAACTCTGTTCTGTTGGGGGGTATTGTGCCACCAGACTTGTGCCATGTTACCTGTGGAGGCGGACTGCCCACTGCACTGCACTCCAGCGTCACATTCGAACCTGCATACAATATACTTCTCATCAAGGGTGGCAACACGAGTGTTTGGTCATATCTTCCGAAACTCAAGGCTGGCTGACAATCAGTGCCTCTGACAGCAATACTATTCCTTCACTAAACACAGTTTGCAACACACTTAGTGAATTATTTTATCTTTCTACAAAAAATGTCACTAAACTGCCACATCAATTCTTCAGCAATAATATCAGCTTCAGTGAATCAAAAGCTGTAACATTTCTTAGCACAAGTGAGAGATTCATTTGACTTTCTAATGGAAATTGTTTTTTACAGTCTATATAAAAACGAATACAGTGAAACCACTGTTTTACATCATAATGCAGACTTTACTAAAAATCGTAAAATCAAGGAATGTGTAAAATCAGGGATAAACAAAGAAAACAGAAGACTGGTATTTCTCCCTGCCTTGGTCTTATTCATTATTAAAATCAAGTTTACACGGTATTACAATAATAATGTTTAATTTATTGCAAACTTTCAAAACAGTAAAACTCACTTTTTCATTAACTTTTTAAAATACATTTCATGAAACTGTAATCATTTGCAAGAACAAAACAGGATAAATTACATTTTTTAACCAGTCCAATAATGTTATTTGTTTACATTTTTCTTCCTGCTTCAATGCATACAGCTTGTTTTCGAGCTTACTGCACGTCACTGTTTTCCTCCACATCAAACTGATGGATGTAATTTCTTGCTGCTTCTAGTCCTTGAAAAGCATCATAAAAACTTACTTTATTCTCAATAAGTTCTTCCCCCCACTTCTTCTTGTTCTTGTTTTTCTTCACCCTCACAAGTCAGGTGATCCTGCATCACCAAGTCATTCTGTGTCGATCATTGCTACTGCCTGCCATATGAGCCGTTTTCTGTACTGATATTTTGAAACCATGGATGACTCCCCTATCCACAGGTTGAAAATGGCTTGTGCAATTTGGGGGGAAAAATATTACTTTAATATTTTTCAGAGCAGTGGTATCTCTTGGGTATGCAGCCCACTGGTCAATGAAGAGCAAGAATTTTCTGTTATTTACCCCTATCTGGTGATCCAGCTGCACAAGAAACTCCTCAAAAGTGGCTGAAGTCATCCATGTATCAGAATTTGCTGTGTATCTGGTGGGGAGTTTTTTACATTTCTGCAGCAGTGGGGTTTGTTGCATTTGCCAGTCACCAGTGAAGGTAATTTCTCTGTACCATCAGCATTGCAACCCAGCACAACAGTGACCCTCTGCTTTGGTTTTGTTCCACCATGGCAAAATCCACCTTCATATGTCAATGTCTTACTGGACTGGAAATTACAGAAGAGTCCAGTTTCAACAACATTCACCATGTCCTTTGGCTGGTATCTGCCATTTATTTTGGTCAGTTCTTTGCTTTTCCAGTCCATCACTGTTTCAGGATTTACAATGGCACTGTAACCTGACACAGTCTCGTATACCAATTTGTGTATTTTCTTAAAATGGTCGATCCAGCCATCTGATGCCAGCAAACTGTCGATACCTAGACCAGCAGCTACATGTAGAGGCTTTTCCTTCAGGTGGGGTCTTTCGATTGATGTGTTGGCATTATGGGCTTGCTTGAACCATGCCAAAAGGATGGTTTCAAGTTTTTCCAAAGGCGAAGTCTTCAGAGATTTGGGTTCTTTAGAAAACGATGGTCCACAACGCGTGTAATTTTTTTATATTTCAGACTGTTTGCTCACTATCTTGTGTAACGTTGATACTGACAAACCAAGCATTGCTGCTAGATCCACCCGAGTTCCCACGTGAGCATCAACTTAGGCTAATATTTGCATTTTTTCATCAACAGAAAACACTTTACATTATTTCTTCATTTTCATCTCATTTGAGGACATTTTCACAATAAATGGAAAGTTTTTGGCTTCACTCACGATGATCGTTGAACACTAAACAATTCCGCACTTCCTTTACCAACAAGAGTCCAAACAAAAATAGTATGGCTTGGCTTGGCTTGCTTCCGTCCAATTCATTCATTCATTCATTTATTTCTGTCAATCCATTTACAAGGTCAAACAACCTATAGGATATAGAATTTGTCATATTGTTAGTATGATATGTACATAAGGTTATTACATTATAAATTATGCCTTACAGATAAATTCTATAAGTACAAGATATTATTTAATAAAGTATGTGTTACAGTAATTCTAAAATCACAGGAAATAATAACACAGGCAATTTAAAGTCTAAAAAACACAAGAAGTAAAGATATTATTTAATAAAGTGTTTCCAGCGCTTTGAAATGTCTAGATACAATACCAGTCTTCATTCACCCATCTCTAATTTGACTAAATTTCAGAAGGGGGCTTATTATTCTGGAATAAAGATTTTCAGTCACCTCCCAGCAAACATAAATTGTTTAAAATGAAATTAATGCATATTATATTATTTCTTCTAGATGGAAAAAAAGTTACAAATGCAGTTCCTGAGGGTTCAATTTTGGGTTTGTTACTTTTTCTTATTTGTATTAATGATTTACCCAAAATAACAGATAACGGTGCTAAAGTTGTGATCTTTACAGATGACACTTGCATTATAGTAATTAACTCTAATCAAGGGGGACTTAAAACAGCATTAAACAGCACAAACTCTGACATAATCTCATGGTTTCCTATTGCTCAACCTCAATAAAATGTATTATTTAGAATTTAGAACTAAAAATTGCATTGACAGTACATTAGATATTAAATACTTTAACAAATCTGTTGCTAATATTCCATATGCAAAGTTTCTGGGTTTATTGGTTGCTGACACTGTAACTTGGGATAATCATATTGACCCATTAATTTCCCGATTGAACTCTGCATGATATGCAATAAGAACTGTAAAAGGAATGTTGTCAAGGAAAGCCATGTTTGTTTTATTGGCTAAATTTAATCTTGTAATGGAAGCAGCACGTTTTACTGGCTAGTTTTGCTTGACCAAAGCTTCATGAATGGAAATGTGTGTAAAATCAAGGGAGTTTCTGCTGGCAAGACTTCAAAATTCATAAGCACAATCATGGAAAATGCAAAAGTGAGGACACATAAATTCAGTGAAATCTTAACACTAGTCTTACAGCGTATATTCAGGGAAAATGTAAATTCAGAGAATGTAAAATTGAATTTTCACTGTAATGGTTTTGTTCCACGCAGAAAAATATGTTTTGTTTTGTCTGCTCTATAGGCAAAACAGGATGTCCTCCATTAAATTCTGACAGTCTTTCGAGCACACCACAGTCCACAGGTTAAGTTACATCTAACTGTGGTGTGGAAATTGAGTTTATTAGTTGAATTATAGTTAATATTACATCACACACAGCATAAGAAGGAGTTACCTGCTTGAATGGTGTAATTGGTGCAAGGGGTACCAAGGAAGTGGGGAGCTTTGCGTGCCCCCTGGGAAACAACCAGCAATGTAATACTGAAATGTGATGTCACAGTCTGACCCGTGATATAGTTGGTGGCTACACAGCGGTAGCTGCCTGCATCCTGGGATGTCACATTCTGCAGGATCAGAGTACCGACTGAAGCAAGGAGCTCCACATTAGCTGGAACTGTTAACAAAATGGTAATAGGGCACTGCTTTTCAGCTTTCACACCTTGCTGCAGTACACACCCTATACAACTGCTTCTGCCATGCTGTTACTCATTGCAGGAAATTAAAACTAAAGATTAAGCTCAGGTGGGTTGCAGTGGCATATAGTTCATATCACATTTATTGGGAATCAGTCAACACATTCAAAAGCTAAAAGGAAACATGTAATCAGTGACCTCATGAGCATACATCTCTTCCTTAAGGAAGGAAAATATGTTAACACAAATGAAATCATGATACACTTTATTATTATTACTATAATTTTCTCCTCACAGAGATTAGACCCTCTAGCATTACCCCATTTAGAATTATTTAAGACAAGATACCCTATATATGATAGGAAAACTTGAATGAGAAATCAGGCTACTGAACATTATCACATGAAAATACAAGAAGATACAAAAACTTAAGCCCTGAACAAAACTCGAACCCATGACCCCAGCAAAAATGTAGCCTAAAAGCACATACATATGGCTATCAGGATTAACTATTGCTTAAAATCATGTAACATCCACAATGATTCATGGTAAATCCATAACAAAACTAGTAACAAAATATTCTCATTTTTAATTACAAATTATAAAGTTTAAGTAATAAAACAGATATTTGCCAAAAAAAAAAAAAATACTGACAGAATTTCTTACTTTGCAACTTTTCTTCATTCCTGTAATACTGCAACAATGCAGGTGGGTTACTATAAGGTGTCCCACAATGCAAAGCCACAGTGTTGCCAGCCGCCACTTCATAGAGCTGGTTAGACTGATGGGGGAATCCCTGCAGATCAGCTAAGCTTAGTTTTGCTGGAACAGAGGCCAGTGCTGATGCTCCAATCCACGCAACACACTAAAACAGTGAGACTTCAGTTAATGATGGTTGATGGAGTACTGCTAGCAGACTGGACAGAAAGAGAAATGTTGCAGAACATTCCTACCCCAAAACATGGAACTGCTGAAATACTAATTATTCATTTAATTAACAAAGTACCTAACACCAGGGAGCAGAGATGGTTGTGGACGGAAGTTGTTGTGGCCAGACTTGAGGAACTATCCCAGCACTTACCTTGAGAAACAGAGGAAAGCTACAAGTGACTTTAAGATAACCAGCCCCCAGGCTTGAAACAAGGATCTTCCAAATGTGCATAACTAATGCTTAACCACTCAACAATAATGCTGGTTGAAAAGCTAAAACAAGTTCAACTACTAACCAAATTTATTGCATTTTACAAAAGTCAGACATTCATTAGTGTGGACACAAAAGCCTACTACTAGTCACTAACCCCAGCCAACTGAATCCAGACCAAACCCACACCTCTGATTTCCATATGACCAATTTTTATATGCTGGCACTTGGTACTGTGATACTACAGTTGCTCAGAACACTAATATTATGCCTTGAAGCATATTTTTCTTGCATTCTGTGAAAAATGGCTGGGCTACAGGGACTGTCAAGTTTCATGAGCTCCAGTAACAATGTGTTAATAATCTCTCATCTGTGCCTAGGTTTTCCAGGTGGTTTCTTCCTTTCTGGATTTTCAATCACAATTCTGTATGCATTTCTAATCTCTCTCATATACACTACATGCTTTGACCATCTCATTCTCCTTAATTTGATCATTCTAATAACAACCCAATTCCAGTCAATACTTGTTCAATTACATAGTGGCTGAACAGAACAAAGACCGCTGCCACCTACTACTATGATGACAACAATGGGTGACGCGCACAGATTAGTACGCTCCTCAGCAGGCTGCTTGCACCAGTTTCTTCTCATTTCCTGCTTTTTGGTCCAAATATTCTCCTCAGCCCCCTTTTTTTTTTCAAAGATCTTGAACCTGTTTTCTTCCCTTAATGAATAAGACCAAGTTTCACACCCATAAAAACTGAATATTTTAATGTTTGTTTTTGGATTGCAGGTGGAAGGAATTAAGTGGTAGAAAGCACTGCCCAAACAAAATATGCTCTTAATTTCTTCATGAATGTAATTCTCAACTGTTACCTTTCTCCTTAAATATTTGCATTTTTTCACATATTTAAGGATCTATTAGCTGTTTACCAAGTACCCCTTTGGTAAATGAAGCATTGCCAAAAACAGTACAACTGACACCTACACACATGTTATCCTGAAGAATGAAACACTGAACATGTTTCATAGCACTGGTTGTGCTGATGACACAGTACCTTGGAATGCTGAAGACTGAAGCATCATATAAATTAGCATACTGAAATATGTTAATGACCTGTTAGTGTTTTAATGAACTGGTCAATTGATATTAATCACATATGTTAATAAACATTAAAAAATAATTTATAACAAGAGATGTAACTAATGTAATTTCCTGGTGATACCAAACACAACACCATACACCAGCTTATCCTTGAGACAGTTACTCAGATTAGCATACTCACATCCCACTTCTTCCAAATCCATTTGGAAATAAGTCCCCTGCCTCCTCCATAGCCTTCTAAGAGGCTGATTATAGAATTTCCCTATTAAAATGCTATAAAACTTACTTCTTTCCCCCAACCAAGACACATGAACATAATTTACTATTGCACAGCTTGTAAACTTGTCACTTTAGATTTAAACTATGTCCAAAGAACATAGCACTTCTGGATAAGCTAATAATCACTTAGCTGGTTAAGAAACCCCCCGTCCTTTATGAAACTCTGAAGGTTCATTACCATGTTCACAAGCTTGTAGAAGTCTAGGGCCCTGAGGAGCATTTCATAACATGCCAGTTTTTCACAGTGAGGGGTCACTGGGTGGGGGCATAACAAACAACCTGGAGGACCACTCCTTGGTGTATGCCAGCAACTGCATATTAAGTATATTTGCTGCTACCCTCCACATCTGGAGGTCAACTCCCGCTGTCATTTGAAGTCCACAGTATTACCGCATTTACCATATATAAGAGGACTAGACATATATACAAGACGATCCCCTTCAGAATCTTCAATTTTCATTAAAGTAACTGTACAGCAGGCATTCAACTGTGTGCACAATTAGAAGGTGGCGCTCTATGTTTCAGATAAGAAATTAGGAAATATTTCTCATCGTGTATGTGGGTCAATACAGTATTTTCCACACATACTGCCAACATTTTCTATAGTGTACAGGCAACAGCCAATACAAAATAGAACTGAACTTTGAACATGAGTTTTCAGACCTCATGTCTGTATCTAAATGCAAATTCAGAACTTGAAGCCACATGCAACATCGTCATACACCAATAATGGTGGCTACAACCAACAGTGGCCAACATTTATATATTTCACTTAAAACTGTACTGAAATAGGAAGTATGAAGTATGCATAAACCTGAGGACACTACACAACAAGATGTTATTATTGCACAGCATGTAAACTTGTCACTTTAGATTTAAACTAAGTCCAAAGAACCTAGCACTTCTGGATAAGCTAATAATCACTTAGCTGGTTAAGAAAACCCCCGTCTTTTATGAAACTCTGAAGGTTCATTACCATGTTCACATGCTTGTAGAAGTCTAGGGCCCTGAGGAGCATTTCATAACATGCCAGTTTTTCAGTTTACAGTCCACCTAATCTCATTAAAATGAACAAATCAACATCAATACAATAGAAATGGATGAAACAAAAAATATGTACAGAATGTTGATGGAGAAATCTGTTATGAACTCATAGGAACTGGGACTAGACTATGTCCCACTGTGGATGCTGGTATTAGCAATGTTTTCTATCGGTGGCCCCGATAGACTACATTAGTGCAGTTATTATCCGTACCTGGTAGTCACCTGCCTGATGCTCATCGTGCACTCTCACCACCAAGCGACTGCTCTTGTTGCTGTGGTTCCCTGAACCTGAGGAACTTGTATCATTGCCATGACTGTGGTGTAGGAAATGGCCACCATGCCTCCACCTCACCTGCTCAGCCGGAACATTGAGCGAACACTCAAAAACAACTTCATCACCCGGTGGAGCTACAATTGGCTCAGGACTGCGCACAAACCACCAGCCCATCTCTAGGAAAACAAACAAAACTTATTCAATGAAGTCAATTTACCTTCTGATGGCAGAAAATTTTGCAACAAGATAAAAACACTCATGACCAAAAGTAATCAATAAATGCTGTAAGGCACACAACATATGAAATAACTTGCCATAATTTCTGTAACATCCTGTAATTTTGAGAATGGCCTTAATTTTGTCTCAAATTATTCTTCCATATATTAACACATATCAATCCTAGAACTAGTGTTGGTTAGGTTCCAGAGTTCATGACTGTCAAAACACGGCTGCTAGTAGCTAGGAATATGTTTTTGGTAGGATGATTAAGAGATAATTAAGACATTCATTGCAAATACTCATACCATTAAATACAAAGTACCTGATCATTGTACCAAAGGTCTCAGATTCTGATATTTTGAAGCATTTGGTAGACACAGCAAATGAGTTAGTGCTCTCTGCCTGTCATTAAAATACATATTCTTTAAACAGTTTCTGTTAATTTTTAATTCTTTATACCTTATCACAGTCTGTATATGAGATACAATTTCTATCCATACTGTAATGTAATGTAATGTAATGTAATGTAATGTAATGTAATGTGATGTAATTTATTTGCGTTCTATAAATCCAAATTAGGATACAATCCTGTGGATATAGACACTGTCACATACATATTAACATAATATATATAGTGTTGGGAGAATCTTAGCTATAAATAAAGTACAATAATAAAACACCTAAAACCAATTCTCAATTCAATTTTCAATGCAATATCTCTGATAATTAAAATATTCCTTACTATTATAAAAGGAATTTATGAGTAAAAACCTCTTTAAAGCATTCCGAAACAGTACTATCTCATTAGCTAAGTCTTTGATATTGTGAGGAAGGTTGTTAAAAATTTTAATAGCTGAGCAGTGCACTGCCTTTTGGAACTTTGTTAGATTAGCTGTGGGTGGATGTAAGTTGGTTTCAAATCTTGTGTGAATACTGTGGGTCTGATTGTTTG
>Ga0123357_10003450_pt1 | contig 18126 bp, 12 predicted proteins | sample TergutEmb28metaG_FD_89873 | JGI IMG/M metagenome (GOLD analysis project Ga0123357, IMG submission 89873) | Embiratermes neotenicus P4 segment gut microbial communities from Petit-Saut dam, French Guiana - Emb289 P4 | ecosystem: Host-associated > Arthropoda: Insects > Digestive system > Gut ... | reverse complement strand
GCGGGGGTATCAAGCGATTGTACAGACCGTGTTCCGACGTACAGAGCAAGGCTGCTGGCTACCCACTCCATTCGCATCTTTGCCCTTCACTTCCCCTCCCATGCGTCACCGTGTGCCATCAGGTTCCGAACGCGCTATACTTTACTAAGAGATTTTATAAAATGCTAGTTTCCTAAGTTTTCAATTCAATCCTTCTCAACTGATTGAAATATTTTACAATAAGAGTTCCTATGGACTTTCTTCTGTAGGAGGCCTTTTTGGAATAAAATTTCTACAAAAGAGGATACACCACACAGTTATGTGTTCTATTCTGGAGATGTTACATGTAGGTAAATTCATTAACTCACTTGTAGTCTCAAGGAATTCACTGTTCATAATATGCAACTTTGTAGTTTATTTCTGGTTTTTAGGTCCATAAGTCTACATGTGGGCAATCATGTTACTGTGTGTGGACTGTTAAGACATTATAGTAAATTACACTATTTATGCTCTATGATGTTTGTTTTAGTGTTGTGTTGGTTGTTTTTGCCAACTTTTGAGAACTTTCTTTTACTTACAAACACAGACAGACCCAGTCTCTGCAATGTCTTCCCCATCTTTTTTACCCAGCCAGTAGGCAATGGGACAAGAAAACATTCCCATGGCCATTAAATTCTTTTCTTTCTCTTTTACAAGTTTGGCATTAATGGCCTGTTCAAAGTCATAACTAATTACTATGCACTGAACTTCCTGACAGTCAGGAATATTCCAGGAATGAATACTTGCCAATTCAAAGGTCTTAACTATCACTCAATTACAAATGACAACACAGAAAAACATGGAAAATATCTGTATCAAAGGAATAAAAACGTTTATAAAACTAAGGCTGTTAGTGATGAAACATAATTCAGCAGGCCTCGTATAGTAAGCAGAGTGATGGTGGAGAAGCAGCATCATCAGTTAACACCATCACAACAAGTACAAGCATAAATATGCAAAGAAACACATCACTAAATTCAGTAATTTTCATGATTGTTATTATGCCATTTGGCTCAATAATAAAGATTAGATGATGTACCAGAGTATATTTCTACCCAATACATTTTGGCACTTACTGGCGATTTTCAAGTATTTTACTGTATTATTTGGTGTAAATTATCATGAGCTATCAAAGGCTTACAATGGTGTTTACATATCAAATTACACTTGCCAAACCTTTTACAGATTACAGGTGGACACCATCCTACCTCATACACTATATAGTAATTCTATAAATAAGAAGATTACATATTAAAAAATTAACTTTTATTGATTACACAACACGAGATGAACAAACAGCTGAAGTAATGCATGGATTTATAAAACTGTTTAACATATTGAGCATTTTTACTATAAAGGATTTAAATATAGTGGATTTACAACAAATGTATGATACGTTATTTTGAATTATTATTATTATTTTAATGTGTATGGTATTTCCCACACAAGATGTTTTTCAACAGATCAATGAAAACTAACTAACGTAAGAATTGGGCTCATTTTCTGGTTCACTTTTGTGTTCTCATCCCAAGCAGCTGTTTCATAATACTTATTTTATAAACATATATTATTAGGGCAACTTGAGTATACAGTTAATTCAGGGGAAAAAAATGCATAAACCACACAGTAATATAGACTGCCTAAAATTGTAAGTATGAAGTCCATTAATAGTTGGCAGAGGTGTACTTTTCTCATGTACCTCACTTTTGTCCTCCACCTTGCATTCATTACACAAGTCATCAATGATCAGCAAATCGCAGCAAATTAACATGTACAGCAACAAAGTCCTCCAAAACTGTAACTGAAATTTCAACCTTGCTGCAACATCTTTAGGATATTCTTCAGTTAGTAAAAATGCATAAAAACAAGACAGGCAATGTACATATAATGTTACAATGTGGCACATTCACAGAACCACTGTTGCAGTGGAAAAGCAACAAGTATTAAATATTATGAATTTGTTTCTGTATTCTTTCCTTCGTTATCTGGCATGCAAATCACATATTTTAGCGCCATATTATACTGTCATCTGTGGCCTCTCTGGCTGTACCATATTTTTTCACATTGTCTCACATGGCAGATTTTCAGGACAAAGTTATTCAACCTAAAACCTGTGTTTTGATTACCTCTACAACTTTTCCATGAAACATTTCATTCTAAGAATTCAGTGAGATATTATGATAAATGTGCATGTCTATACGTAAAATACTCATTCATTCTTACCAGATTTTAATAAAATTCTGATTTTCTTGGCAGATTTCCAAATAATTCTCAAATATCAAATTTCATGAAAATCCCCTCAGTGATAGCTGAGTTGTTCCATTTGGAAAGATGGGCATGACGAAGCTAATAGTTGCTTTTTGCAATGCTGCAAACGTGTCTAAAAACCATGGAATCAGGAAAAGTCAATAAGTCATACACAACTGATGAAGTGGTCTGCAGTTGATTACCATCTGCAGTCAACCATCAAGAAGTGAATAATAATTGTAGAGCCTTTAAACAAATGAAATGGGAAACTTCTGTGTAAATATCCAGAAAAATGAGCTTTTAAAGTGTGGAAAACCTTTTACATGAGAACTGTAAATGTGGGAAAATGTTAACATTCTTATGTAAGTTATGACAAGACTTAAAAAAAATCTGGCATCATATATGGGCAAACTTTGCATCCTGAAACTTCTTACATGGTAAACAATGTATGACAAAGAGTAATTTCATAATCACAGTCATGTACATGCATTAACATAATCGTAAACTTTCAATCCTATTTACAATAACCTGTGAAAATAAAACCCTGAAGATTATCACTTCATGCCAAAACACAATGGGTAGGTATATACTTCACAATGAGCATATCATCCTATCTCCAATACTGTATCAGATAGTACCAGAACTATGATAGTAACACATCTGTGATCATTAACTTGCACAGAGACTCGAGCAATTGAAGGAAAGTAGATATCACAGAATTCCCTCCAACATTTCTTGTTATTTACTGTTCCACATTCAAAGTAATATACTGACCTGTTTTCTCACCTACTATTCACAGCAACAATTCTCAATTTTATGTTTATCTCCTGGCTCAGGTTCTTCCCCTAATATTAAATAATATCACTGTAAATTTAACTTTACTATGATTATGATGATGGACAATATAAAAAAATATCAGTCACATCTCTTAAATTGAAAATTCTTATTACCTGTTGGATTTCTGAAACCTCTTCTTCACTGATACTGCATACAACAAATGGCAATGAAAGGAGACATGCCACATATTCCACAACCCGACAACTGGCTCCAGGGTTACGGAGTGGTGACACCACCACACCAACAAAACTACACTGCAGCATTGCTTCGACATCCCCATCCATTACTTCTTCCATGGTGCGTTGTAGAAATGCCAACCACTCATCACTTTCAATTGGATGTGTACTTACAGCAGAGTCCCAACTGTGAAGAGTGAATACACCAAGACTCTGGCGTATGCTTGACGTGTGTTTTGGCTTAAACTTAGCACCACTGCATTCCCGGCTTAAATCTGAAGTCAAACCAGTGGGTTCCATCTTCTCTATGTCTGATTTAACACATTTTAAATTGCTCTGAGATTTAAGTCCATTATCACAAGCATTTTTCTCGCCATTTATAATCAGTCCATCGAAATGTCCAGCAATCGAAGCACCAGCAAAACTCAGTTCATTGGACAATGACACCCTTCTTTTATTATGTGTGCCCCTCAATGATACGTTACTTCGCTTATTAGCATAATGCAATTTTGATACATTTTGCAATGCGTTCTGGGAATTGACAGCTACAATTACATAAGGGTCTGAGCTACACTTGTTCAATTTATTTTTTTCATCAATGCAAACAGGATCAGAACTGTAACCAATCATGTTACAACTCCTAGTTCTCAATGACTTGCAATGAGACCATTTGTTTCCTCCCAAAACTGAAGATTTCTTTGCACTTTCACTATACTTAGCTGCACTAACATCTGAAACACTTCTGTTCCTTTGCTGCAAGAGTTTCAACTTTTTCTCATGTTCTTCTATTTTTTGTACTGCTCGATAAAAGACTCTGTAAATCATAAAAAGAAGTTAATAAGTTATGTAAAATGTGCCAAACATGAATTTTTTCAAGAAAGAATGTGAGAAACAAGGATAGCTTTCATACATGATGTGCTCCTGCAGACAATTTTCCCCTGGCTAATGATCTCAATATAAATTCAATAACACTTAAAGTCATGTGTGTAAATTTTACTTTAGAACATACCAGTTCCTCAAAAAATAAATGTCTTCTTCTTGTTCTGCTGCAGGTAGAGTCTGGCAGATCTCTTCTAATAAATTTTAATTTCTGTAATAACTATTTAACAACAAACTTGTAATTATTAACCCATCAGGGCCTTGTTACAAAATTAATCTTACTACAAATGCATTAGAATCAACAAGTTTTACAAAATAGTATGTCAAAAGAATAACAGAGGTTTATTCAAATTTAAAAAATCATATTAATTTTACTGAACACTATCACTGACCACTTTATGAGTCAATATTAAACATTCCAGCATTTCCATTTCAATTTACATTCATTTATTTTCTGTTTATCCATTTACAGGTATAACCTAAGGATGTGGAAATAGTCATAATGTCTGAAATATCTGCAGCGCCCACTTGGTACCAAGTATTCAGATACTAAACTTATACCTACCTATCACAGAAAACTGTTCATGATAGGACACATATAAATCAATTACAATAAGGAATGTTCTCTTACTTGGATTGACCTGCTGTCTGAGTCACCAAATCTTGCTTCTGAATTTCTTTTGCTGCAGCCTGTGAAGCAGTCAGAGGGTTGGTAAGTGGAGTTGCCGTGCCTAAGGATCAAACAGTGATGAAAATATGATGTAAAAAAGATCTTGCAGAAGCTCTTTTTGAAAGTAAATGTTTTACATTCAATATAATACACGTCTTTAAATGAAAAATCAAGTCAAGTTATTTTTTATTGCTTGTAATTCTAAATAGTATTGATGCTATTGCTCACGCACTGTTGTTGTTAGTGGTTGTGGTGGAGGTAGCAATTACAGCAGTATTGTCTATTTAGAAAGAAATCAAGCTCTTTGCTCTTCTGGGATGTTACATGGTGTAGGTTGGTAGCTGAAAACTGATGTTTTGAAACAACCTACTGATCCCACTATCAAGGATCATGCTCGAGTCTTACAGATTGAACTGATTGGTTGTTCAAAACATTGGTAACCAACTACCAACATAAGACACATAACAACTCAGGACAGCAAACTGCTCAACTGCGCTTTGGCACAAGCCTGAAGGAAATCACTGATTACTTAAGAAGAGACGCTGTGTTAAATTTATTAGGAGAGTCGCAGTTTGTAATGTGGGTATTGCAAACAACATTTTATGTACAATTTATAAGAATCTCCATAATCTATAATCACACAACTTTTGAAATACTTAGCTTCAATCGTCTACCAGTTAACACTGCCCAACTGCAAGCTACATGAAGATTTTCATATAACTGCCACAGAAGTTCAGATTGTTTCCTATGGAATAATGTACTTACTAGATTTTGTGAAAAATCAATTAAACATGAAACAGGAAAACACACACTTGTAAACAGAACACATTGATTTCATAAGTACCTAGATTTCTTTTCCTTGCAAAAGGAGAGTATTCATACAATAAATACATTATTATAATGGCAAAATTAAAAACACTGATGTATACATGACCTATAAATTGCGTCTAATCCCATCTTACATAGGGGACCGCAGTAGCACAGTGGTTAAGGTGCTGTGCTACAAATGGGAAGGTTGTTGGTTTGATTCCAGCTGGTGTCATTGGAATTTTTCATTGACATAAAATCCTTCCAATCGCACTATGGCCCTGGGGTCTACTCAGCCTCTAACAGAAATGAGTACCAGGAGTATTTCCTGGGGGTAAAGACGGCCGGTGCGTAAGGCTGACAACCTTACCACCATCTTGTGTCATTGTCATGTAATCTGGGAACCTTAACTTCCTGGAACCCTCTGGGTCACTCCAGGCCTGTAACAGGACTGGTTTACCTTTTTCTTACCCATCTTAAGTAAGAAATGTAATATATGAGTATTACGCCCCAGTGTGCAAAGAAGTTTCATTTGTATGGGTAACATTATTGGATGTAAAAGTTTATGAAACCTGTAGACTTTTGTGAAGTCAGATAAATCATTTAATGTACATTACAGTGTTAACTTACCTTCACCTTTAAGAATCAACACACCATTTTGCACAAACGGATGTTCTAGCAACAGTGGCCATGTCAATCGCTGTCTTGGATCCTTCTGAAGTAAACCCTATTAAAAAAAAAACAATAAAATGTAAAAGAGTTATTAAATATAAAATATTCATACATACAGATTAACCAAGAATCCAAAGCACAAAAAAGTGAATCACTTACTTGAATAAAACTCTGACACACAGGTGATATAAAATCAGGCCACTTAACTGCTTCATGACGAATTAATCGTACCAAGTGCAGAATGGATGAAGTACAAAATGGTGGTGTACCCACAAGCAACTCATAAACAATACATCCCAAAGACCTGTGAAGTTATTATATTCATGGTATAAGCTCAGGTACTCATTTATCAATACCTTTAATGATCAAGCTACAAGTGTTTTTCTAAGAAAGGTACATCTTTACTAAAGAAACTGTCTGCTCCATCTGTTTGTACATTTCTTACAAATCTCTGTGACTGCCTCATCTGTCTGCCACAACTGAATTCATGACAGAAGATAATGATGTTAATCTACCTACACATCTGTCCACCTCATTTCAAAAGCCTCTGTGGGAGCTGCTGCATTTAGCTACATCAAAACCCTGAAGCTGGTTATAGTAGGTGTACCAATGATTTAGTTGTGGCTACATTATATTTTTTAAAGCAGAATGCCTACTACAAAGTAAAGGAGCAAAAGAAAATAATTTGGATTTTTTTAAAATACAGATTATGTTCTCTGTTGCAGACAGTTACTTAAATAAGGTAAACAGTTTTTACTTGTGTGCATATTACTTCACAATTTATGTAATTTCACAGAATGTGTTTCCTCTTCTCTTCATGTAACTTACACTGCAGCAAGGAAGACAAGTTTTTATACTCTGTATACTTATTAAAGATTTGGCATTCTGTACATTTTCTTTCTGTGTCTGGGATGGGTGTAATGCATTTGCATGATATCAGTCTTCTGCCATGGTCTAAATGAGGTCTTTGCACTTCTGGGATATTACGCAGCACAGATAGGTAGTTATTGACATTTCAGGACAGCCTACTGAGCCCATCTTCAAGGGCCAAGCAGTCCAAAAGAAGAATGCCAGGAACATTTAGGTAAACAGTTATATAGGGAATGGTGTGAGCTGTAAGTAATTCTCAGAGAATGTGATGCTAGCCAAAAGGGTTAGTGGAGTGTGAAGGAGGGGGGAGGAAGAAGTCAAGTTGCCTAGGGGCTGCTCAGAAGTAAAGTGGCTTTTGTTGGCTTCTGCATATACTAGATGGATGTTGAATTTACATGCAATGAAGGGTTAAGTAGTCAAGTACAATGAAAGTTTAGCTAGACTAGCAACAAGATAAATTTCAGTATAATATAGCGTGCAAATGCATTGATTCCTAACATCTACACATCCCAACATGTTTCTACAGAACAGTTAATGCAAGATATGGGTACAATGATTTTGTTTATGTGCTTACCAAAGGTCAGCATTGTGATCATAAGGTTTCTCTTCAATGAGTTCTGGGGCCATGTACAGGGGTGTACCCTTGATGGATGTTAAAACATAAGTACCTGTACTCATGCTACGAGCAAATCCAAAGTCACACAACTTGGCCACTCCACTGGCTTCAATTAAAATGTTCTGAGGTTTTAAATCCCTTTGAAAGACAAAAATTAATATTAGAATTAATCAACATAAAACCAGAGTGTATGTACCAACACACAAGCATACACACAAACACATTCACACACCCTTACACACATGCCTGCAACCATGTGCGTGCACACACACACACACACACACACAGAGAAAGGACACCATGAATACACTTACTTCAATCAATATATTAGATATAAGGTCCATATGCACTATATATAATTTCACAGAAAACAAATCTGTGAAGTTATGATGTGTATGTTACAAATCTAACATCCTACTGTAACTGTTTCATTCTCTGACCAATGCTATCCTCTCCACAGTTTAAAATGAAGCCAAACATGATATAATCAATTCTTAACTAAGTACGGTGATGAGTATGCACATAGCTGGCATCACAGAACTATACATACGATGACATACAGACTAATCTCGACTGGGCGTTTATTAAAACATCACATGCTATAACTGCCTGGTTACCACGGTGCCAACTAATTCTTGAATTCTTATACTTTGAAAAACTTCCATCTATCATTACAGTGTGATCTCTAGCGTCTGACAATGCCAACAATATCGCAATATCGCAACCTAACATCCACCAAGTTTTACGTGATAAATGACACTATGTGGATTTTATTGTGAGTGCAGAACAAGACAATTATTTTTAATAGTGGTGTTTTGACTTACAAGGTGAATTCCCTGATGATGGTGGTGGCCACAACCAAAATTTGTTGGAAAAGGGAATGACCATGTGAGAACTTTAGTATCATTAAGTGTATGGTGCATACTGTTGGAAATCTTTATAAAAATAATTATGAATATATGACATATAAAAATCAGTCACAGTAATAAACTTTTAACAGAAAATACATCATAAGAAACAGAAGTAGTGCAGGAATGAAACTCTGTCCTTCCATACCGAAGAGGAGGCAAGCAACCAACACTGGTCAATAGACAAGATATAAGCAGAAACATAATTTGCAGCAAGACACATGGGCCATACCCACATCAAAGTTTACATGCACAGTCACAATACTTCATTTGTTACAACTAACAATGGAACAGTAACTACAAATTTCCTGCATTTGCCATGTTACTTCACACTATGCCCAAAAATGGCCTTCACAACATTTCCTTATTTTCTGAAGACCTATCACTACCTAAAATTTAAGGACCAAGGACAGAGTATTATATGACTTGGCTTTCATGTCACTCTCATCTAGGAAATTCCATGTTTGTATAAAACATATATATATGGATTGTACTCCAACAGCCAGATATGGACAAAGACTGGTAAAATTGTTCAAAAGCCACTTGTGGGACTCATACACAAACACACACACACACACACACACACACACACAGACATGACAATACCAATAGCATATCTTTATGTATAGAATAAGGGCAGCAGGCCAATAAAAAGTGACAAGTGTAATAGACAGATAGCCAAGCCAATTATTTACAGTGGAATCAAGTTAAATAAAAAATAAAGAGTAAAGCAACAAAAAATGAGACAGTAGCGGAAAAGGAGCACACAATTCAAACAAAATAGTACTGTCATTTGTGTTCATTGTGATTAACTTCTTTTTCTGGTGTGTATTTCTTCCTTCACAAAGCAGGTCTCATGGACCAATTCAGTAATATTAAAGAAAAATGGCATAAGAGAAAACTAATACAATAGTATTTACTGGAGTTACGAAAACCCACACAGAATGATAAAAGAAGAGTTTAATGTTCGAAGAGTGAAAGTCTGGGTAGGCACCTGGGCAATGGTGCTTATACCTCTCTTTATTAAAATTGATGAAATTTCTACAAAGCACAGGAAACAGATAGAACAGCACCATGGAATAGAAGTATGGTCTGGCAGCAGGATGGACCTCCATCATATTTTGGATGTACTGTTTGTGCTTTTCTGAATGAGAAATTTCCATTGTGGATTGGTGGCTGTGGATCAGCTGAATGGCCCCCCAGTGTCTCCTGATCTAACACCAAATTGGGGTATAACCAATAACAAAATGTAGAGCAAGAAACCTGCTCATATTTTTCAAATAAAGGAACAAATGCATGTAGAATATAACAATTCAAATGTAGACAACAACTTTGTGCACAAAGTTGTAAATAAGGGCTTTGATATTTGAAATGTGAGTTGAACATAGTGGACAACAACTTGGACAATTTTTGTAGCTTGTTACTCTCACTTGGCTGCTGGTGGTTGGTTGTAAATCAAGTACTATTTCATCGAATTATGAGTATATATATATATATTGGGAATATTATGGAAGCCTGCCGTATGAGGCACAAATGGCCAGTAATTCATATAACATAAAAGAGAAACAATATCTGTCAAAACTGCAGCATATGGGTAAAATGAAGAAATCTAACTAAAACACCATAAAATAATAAATTACATACCTATGAAGAACTCTGTGTGAATGCAAATAATAAAGTGCTGATACTAAATCGCAAACAATCCTATGCACTCGATCTTCTGGCAAATAACCTTCTTTTCCTAAAATTTCATATAGTTCCTTTTCAGCATATTCAGTTACCACAACAATCTAAAATTAAACAATGAAAAGCCATTCAATGAATGTAAATAAGATAAAGTCAAGTTCATAACCAAGAAATCAAATAATGTTTTTGAACTGATACTGCATATTACCTCATTCTCCGTTTCAAATGAATCTAGCATTTGTATAATATTTGGATGATGTAGATGTTGTTGAATCTCAAATTCCTGTCTCAAACTCCTCAATTCTTTTTCAGAGCGTCCTCGCTGTAAAAGGAATATCTATCTTAATTTCACAAATGCAAGTCCATATGTATATTACTCTAACACAGTAAAAAACATTTCATTCAGAAAATGCAATGGCTATATATTTTTGATGGTGACTGTCAGGTTCACTAAACTGCTATGATTAAAACCTGGAATAAAAAAAAATAGGAACAAACAGTTTTAAAAAATCCAATTTTTATATGCAAAACTACGTTCAACGAATGATAACATTGCCTGAATTTTTTGTAGTTGATTCAATGACACTGCCAGGAACTCAGGCTATATAATGTAAAATGATTGGATGACAGTGAATATTCAATTAGAAAGGATAGAGAATGAAGCATCCACGGGTCACTCTATCGTACTATGCTGTCATTGGCCTAGAGGAACTGAGGAAAGCCATGGAAAATCTGTTAGGATTGTTTGTGTTCTTGCGAAGACTGAAAACAAGCACCTTCGGAACACAAGAAGCTTTACTGTTTCAGGCAACATGCTTGGTATGTCTATTTGTAGAATAGATATTCATTGCTTGAGAACATATTTAGTGGTTACATTTTTTAAGTGCAAAGGTCACATTGAACCCCACACTTTAGGATAGTTTTTGATCACATATATGTGCTACTTGTTGGGTAATTTTAGTTCAGTTAGATTAGACTAGTTTACCGGAAGACAGCCCTAACTTAATCGGCACTTTTACGTGCAGACAAGTACAAACATAATTTACATCCTTCTACTACAGGAAACCACTTATATGTGCATTATGCCAAATGTAGTGGGTGGATTACGTCAATTGCACCAAATATTGGTCCTTATTATGCATACCCCCGGAAAAGTTAGTATTTCTTCAGGACTACTATATTAATTATAAGTCACAGTAATCTACTCGTTTGTATAGGTTATGTTCATACCGATTCATTCAAACAAACGAGACAAGAAGTGTTATAACACATACCTTCCGTATAATTTTAAAAGCCACTATTTCCTCTGTTCTAAGACATTTTGCTTTATATACTCGCCCAAAAGAGCCTTCGCCAATCAAACCTAAAACGTCGTACTTTTCCATTGTTCAGGCACTTCACGTTTCCGTACTTCGAAGAGGCCGCTGTTTCACTATCTTACTGTTACGCATTTGACTATGCTGTTTATTTTGTGTTAGTGTCACTCGATCACACTTGATAGCCGTTGTTTGCTACAGTGTAGCGCGTTACTTAACAGTAAGTCATTAAGGTTACACGTCACGCAGTATTTCGTATATGACCCTAATAACGACGCAAAGCTTCTGTCGTTTCATAGGGGAGATTCTGAATTACAGGGAAAGTATTTCGTTTTCCCGAAATGTAATTTCATTAGGAACTGGTATACCACATAAATGCAGCAGTTTGGGTTTTTAATGTAAATACGACCAGTTTGTGACAGGGAATGGAATAGTTAAACTGCCCACCATTAATAAAATTTACACAAAAAGAAGCTGAATGAATAGAGCCTACAGCCACACTACCTAATAGTACCCAACAAAATTTCGCCATATGTCTTAACTTTGTCGGTTCGCGAGAGTTTAGAACTGTAATAATCTGAATAGGTTCAGAAGAGGTGAGTGAACTGTTAAGTTTGCTTACAAATATTGTATGTGTGGAAGGAGCACCTGATTGTAGGCTGCATATACCTTTTCCACTAAGAGTAATCAAACTCTGCCCCTACCCAATGAGGTTTGAGGTTCTGACTGCAGAGGTACAGACAGGCTGTAGGTACTGTCATTGGGAGGATCCTGCTTTCCCATTCTTCATGATAGAAAAAACATTTAAACCCAAGTACCAAACAGTGTGGAGTCACATTCCAGAAGATGCCTCTCATTATGTGTGACATCTTGCTGTCCAACAGAGAAGGACAAAAATTTATACATAAGCTAAGTAATGGAAATAGTCTTAAGTGAAACACTGTTCAGCAAAATGTGTTGGGTGTAATATTGTTCCTGTGACTGTAATGTACCAACGCAATATTTTCTTGGTCATATTACTTTCTAATAATCCTGTGCATAAAAATCCATTCTGCAATTCTTAAGTCATTATGCATACAGACAGACTGAGGAATTTTTGATAGAGACTCCACATGGATGTGAATACCACTCAAAATGGGATGTTTTGTTTCCCCCTGCTTGCTGTGCATTTTTATGTTTAGTCGTCTGTGAACTTCTGCTTCAAAGCACGTTGTTACCTTGCAAAATCCCATCTGTGTTCCAGACCATATACAGATTTATCACCATTCTATCAGTGCTTGTCTCTTTATTTGTTTTTGAACAAGCTTTGTACAGGGCTTATACCATAGGAGCCCATAGCATTGTAATGCATGTGAAGTACACAGCCATCAATACATTGAAATTTCTGTGGGACTGTTTATAGAAGTGTATACAGAGTTCACATTAAACATTTTCATGGTGTATGAAAATTATCTTCATGGTAATTGCAAGAACTTTGTAGATTAGGCTGTAAAACTGTACAACAGTAATAGACATTAAATCTACAAGATGAGTTCCTAATGCTGTATGTATTTCTGAGTTTTGCTGGACATTCTTTTGCAGCTGAAAGGGGGAAAATGTACCAATGGATGCTTGTTGTTTTCATATGTGTTATTACATTGCCAGCTCTGTTATCTGAGACTTGCCTTAGCAGAAGCCAGAAAACACACCTGCATCTTTCAACTAAAACACCTTACCGTTACTTAGCGAATAAAAATGACTCACTTGTTCACTATCCAGGTAAAATTTTAAATTTTGTGATATTAAATATTCCAATTAGTAAACTCATGGCCCATACTTTATTAACTTTTCCTTGTTATAGGTTGTAATGTGCTTCGGATATGGATGATTGTTCGCCATGGAACACGTTACCCTGGTTCTAAATTTATAAGAAAGATGAAGGAGAGATTGCCTATATTACGTGATTCTGTGATACAGAATCATAAATTAAAACGCGGTAACGATTATCTCAGACCTATACCGAGTATAACTTTTAATATTTTCTTGTTAGCATGGTGTATGGATTTTAATGTTAATGTCTTTGTTATTAAGCAGTATTCCTATTGCATGTTTTTCCAGTTATTGGGTTTGATCAGTTTCTGGATTCTTGTATTAATAATTATGCAGGGCAGTGCAGGAATGACTTAGTGTACCCATGTTTACTGCAGAACTGCATGAATTCATTTGCATATTAGTTATTTTATATAAACAATGAAACTAATTTTGATTCCTCTTCATAAAGTTTTATCAGCTGTGACTTGTGTATGGATGAATCATAAAAATGTTTCCACATTGTTACATGTTAATTAAACTAAATGTTGTGTATGGTTGGAGGTGGGGGAGGGGGTGGGGGTGGTAAGTATTTTGGCATTCAGAGTTTAAAATCTACAAATTTTTCTTTGAAACATTTTGTGACAGTATATTTATTTAATGAAGTAGAAGGAAATGGTTTTTATGATCATCCAGTACCTAACTTATCACCACAAGTTTTGCAGTAATAGGCATGTGCCTACAATAAATGAACATGAAGGCCAACACAGAGAGTAAAGCATGCATTTTGAAAATAAGTGTATCACTGGAGGACACTTTTAAACTTTACTTTGATGTGGTAGTTGTTCATAAAGTTTGAAGTGTGATGGTAGCAGGCCAAGAAACCTGTTAAAATTGCAGCCACAAGTAAGCATGTTTTAGAAACTATGTACTCCATACATATCATGCTTATTTTGTGTACTTACTGTATCTTCATCAACACTGAGCATAACTCAGACCTGACAGTGTGAAATAACACTCAGATTTAAACTCTTGACTGTAACAAAAATCTCTTAATTCATCTCCATAGCGAAATATTTAGTTTACAGAATAATGCAAATAATTTTAACTTTATGAAGTTAGTGTCTGAAGGACAGAATCACAAAAATGTTATGTATCATTAAAAGTCCAACCCATTAAAACTGACAGCTTTCACCTCGAAGTTTCTGTCGTGTGTGTACTCAGTACCGACACACTGGTTTCTTTAAATGCATGTAGACCTGTGTTGTAAATGATCATGCAGAACGATAGTTCAAGCTTTACAGTTTAGTAAAATAGTACATCGTAATAAAGACTATACAAATTTCATTAAATTCAATTTACGCAGATTATAGTTATTGTGTAGAGACATGGTGTTCACATACTATTATAAAATTTGTGCCAGAAAAAATTAAACAAGTGGGGAATGCACACTTAATGTAACAGTTGTGGTTTATTGTATCTTTTGTCTGTAGGCTATCAGTTTATAAGTGTGAACTTCAAATTATTTTATGTAGAACACTGAAAAATGTGTTTTACATGTGTCTTTCCACTTTTTGCAGAACACACACTAAGTTTTCTCCATATATTAGGAGCAAAATTTACAGCTTACCTTTTCAATTGGAGTGCTGTTGCTACAGTATGGAGAAAGCTTACAGTGTGTTAGTAACAGGGAAGAATGAAGATTGAAAGCCTTATTTGAATAGAATACCACATGAAGAGAAGGTAAGAAAAGTGTCTTTTGAATGCATTCTAAATGCAGTCAAGGCTTTCTTTGGTTTCCTGCATGGGACGATGGGTGTACCTCATTACACTGGAGGCGTGAATGGAAAATACATGTAGGTCTTTACATAAAGTGTCCATTGTGTTTACTGTAAGTGATTTTAACCAACACTAACATGGCTTCAAAATTTCTCATAACCTAGTGCAGTATCAAATTTTATGAAGAGTGTTTTGGCATTTTTGAGGTTATTGGAGACAGATGAATGAACAGAGCAGTTTTAAAAGGCATTCCACAGGAATGTGAACATACCTAAAATGTTTTCTTTATTGCTTCTGTGTACTGAATAAAATGAAATTATGTGTTCCCTACTGGAAAACATCAGACTTTGACAGTAAGGAGTTAATGGAAAGAAATTGTTGCATTCTTTTGTGTCCTTGTTGCTGTTGCTATTATTATTATTATTATTATTATTATTATTATTATTATTATTATTATTATTATTATTATTATTATTATTATTATTATTATTATACCTTCATGCAATCAGGACAGCTTTGTAAGGAAGAAATAGCTGCACTGCAGGCTTGGTCTCCTCATGTGGAAGAGGCTGATGAGAAACGTCTTGCTCATGAGGGTGAAGATGAAATGGTTGAATTAGCAGAGAGGTTTCAGAATCGTTTTCCTCAAATACTACCAGAAGTTTATACAAATTCAACATTTCAGGTATGAAGTCGTAACTAAGGCCATTCTTCTTATAAGTGTATGTTACATACAAAGATAAGGTACCTATACTAATAGGTTGTATTCCATTACAGTTCCGATACACTGCAACACAGCGCACTATTGAAAGTGCTCGTCATTTTATTGTTGGGCTCTTTGGACGAAGAGTGAGTCGCCAGGTTTGGTTTCCAGAGGCCACGTACAGAGATCCAGTTCTCAGGGTAAATTCAAGAGGAGTGTATTTGTGCTTCAGTTTATTTTTTAACCTTATCATCCTATGTAGCCATATGCCAGTCTCTAAAATGTACTGGGGAATGGTCTAGCATGCCATATGCTGGTGTCTGTGTGTTTACTGGGTAGCATTCTCTAGGAAACCTAGTAAAGTAAATATTTGTTTGTTACATACCAGTTTATTGAGATGTGTTGTGATTATGATGACTGACATCACCTGTTGATATACCACAATTGCAATTTAGTATGGTAATCTTCAAAACCCTTGCAAATGTTATTTCTATAGTAAAACGAACTAGATTCACCAATGTATCAAATTTATTTTATTTTCGAATGGCTCTGTATGTGTTTCGGACGGTCTTTGCTTCCATAATCGCGAGTTCAAGACTGTACATACAGCAACAGGCATTTGTCAAGCAGATACTGCTGTCTGCCTGCTAGCGGGTACCTGCTAGCAGGCAGATATCAGCTTTAAAACTTTCAAATTTTATTGAAAATTTTAGCATGGTGAAGGAGCATAAACACTCTGGAACAAGGATTTATAAACCATGCAACATGAGGGGAAAGAAGTTACAGGCTTGAAGCAAACCTCAGCGGACTTTGGCCTTTGCTTCTTTCAGATTGTAGTGCCCATCTCCTTGGGTAAAAGAAGTTAAAAATTGTGATGTGAGACTATACATTTGCAAGGTTTGACGTTCATAGGGCCACGCATCATAATATTATTTCTATAGTAAAACCAACTAGATGCACCAATGTACCAAAGTCATTTTTTTTATTTTATTTTGGAATGCTACTCTACATGTTTTGGATGGTCTTTCCGTCCATCATCAGTTCAAGACCAAACATACAGCAACAGGCATTTGTCAAGCAGATACTGCTGTCTGCCTGCTAGCGGTACCCGCTAGCAGGCAGATAGCAGTATGATGGAAAGAAAGACCATCTGAAACATGTAGAGGGCCATTCCAAAATAAAATAAAAAAGTGAATTTGGTACATTGGTGCATCTAGTTGGTTTTACTATAGAAATACTACGATGCATGGCCCTATGAACGTCAAACCTTGCAAATGTACAGTCTCACATCACAATTTTTGCACTTTGCTTTAACTCTTTTTTTTTTTTTACCTTGTTTTACCCAAGAAGCTGGGCACTACAATCTGAAAGAAGCAAAGGCCAAAGTCTGCTGAGGTTTGCTTCAAGCCTGTAACTTGTTTCCCCTCATTTTGCATAGTTTATAAATCCTTGTTCCAGAGTGTTTATGCTCCTTCACTTTGCTTAAATTTTCAATAAAATTTGGAAATTTTAAAGCTGATGTGGATTTATTATCCATTTGGCAGTTTTATTTTTCCATATAAAATGTTGGTTTGAAGTGAACAAAAGTTTATATAAAATTTGTTGTTCCCAATCCTTTATATTTCAGTTTGTTACATTTTACATATATACCATTTGAATATCTATAGACATTTATCATCATCATCATATATCTTTCATGGAGTTGGGCCACTTGTTGGCCTGTTCCAGTCTCACGTATCCAGAAGTCTCTTCAAAGGTCTACCATGATTCCTTCTGCCAGTTGGGGAGTAGTATTTCATTACCCTGGGTAATCTGTTTCAAGGCATTCTATTTACATGTTGTATCCACCTTCTCTTGTATTCCAGTAATTTGTCCAAAATTGGTGTTATTTTTAACTCCTTTACAATTTGTGTATTTGTTTTGTAATCTGTAATTTATCTGGTACATAAAATTCACAGTTGAGCAAAGAGAAACCAACTTGATACTACTTGTTTTATTATTATTTTATTCAGTGCTCAACATGTTTCAGATGTTAATACATCCATCCTCAGGAGCTTGCGACTAATTCATAGTTATTTCATGGGTTGTATCTGTAAGAAGTATAGAGGTATTGTGTTAGCGCGTTATTTATTAGGGCGTTGTTGGTCTTGATGT
>Ga0123357_10003448_pt1 | contig 18126 bp, 8 predicted proteins | sample TergutEmb28metaG_FD_89873 | JGI IMG/M metagenome (GOLD analysis project Ga0123357, IMG submission 89873) | Embiratermes neotenicus P4 segment gut microbial communities from Petit-Saut dam, French Guiana - Emb289 P4 | ecosystem: Host-associated > Arthropoda: Insects > Digestive system > Gut ... | reverse complement strand
ATTCTTTTTTATTCGTCAGATTAGGAATAATGTCGCGCGGGCCGGATAGAACATTTCAGGGGGCCGTATCTGGCCCGCGGGCCGTAGTTTGCTCATCACTGGGCTAGTGCATTTCTTTAACGATTGTGTTTCCACAGAAATTTATTTTAGTGGTAAAGGTAAATGATGAAAGTGACCTCCATGATTTTCCATAGTAGGTACAAAGGAGAAATAGAATTATGCCTCTACTCGTTCGTAACCTGAGAGCTAAATGGAGGTGGGTGGTTACCGCCACTTCTACTCCCCCCGAGAAAAATCCAAGGTTTTTATTATAGCAGAGGCTGGATGGAACGCAAGGCTGCTCTGTACAAGTAGGGAAAAGAGGAAATCTCCGTCCTCCCAACCGGGATTCGAAACCCGGACCGTGTAGCCTGTATTGAGTCAGATCTAAAGACTGAGTAAACCCACCACAGAGAACAGTAGATGTGACAAAAATGTAGACTGTATTAGGCCTGTGCCCATCCCTGTAGTTGTGGGGTCAAAGGCGTAGTTGTGCGGCTGCTCCTTAAAATCCCGGTGAGAGCTTGGATATTCGTCGGTTGTTGTGCTTGTTGTGTGTTTTGGAAGTAGCGGCCTCTGCAACGAGCTGATCACTTGTTCACAGGAATCCAGTGTTTTGTGTGTGTGTGTGTGTTTAATTGTACTCACTGACCTCGGAGGTAATCCTAGTAATTAACCTAATTGATGCAAAAAATCTAGTTTTATAATAAGTTTATTAAATGCCTCTACATGTTTCGAGCACTATGTGCTCATCAACAGGAGGTCAAAATTGTATTATATAGCATCTGGTATCGTCACACCTGTAGGTGGCCGTCCTGTGCACAGGTTGAGAGAGGACGGCCACATACAGGTGTGATGATACCAGATGCTGTATAATACAATTTTGACCTCCTGATGATGAGCAGATAGTGCTCGAAACATGTAGAGGCATTTAATAAACTTATTATAAAACAAGACTTTGTGCATCAATTTGGTTAATTACAGAGATTATACTGAGATGCACGGTCAGCAAAACATCAAAACTCGGACGAAATGTTAAACCTTACGCAGTAACATCAGTAACAGTTCTGATATTAACTGAAAATGTAACGTTTTAATGAAACCGCAGTTTGTGTACAGACATTAAAATTATCTTCCACGTAACAAATTTAAACACTTTTTTTTAATTAATAATTATATATATAAAAAAGAATTTATGTATTTGAAAGATACCTTTTCTCGATTGAAGACTTTAATAGATATTTCTTTCATTCTTTCTTTCTTCTACCTTCTTTTGTTTTTTCTCGACTCTCTTTCCACCTCACCGCCGAAATTACAGAAAATTACGGAACAGAATTTTGGGATGGCCTCCAGTGATGGAATGTTCATACAGGATACCATAAAAAAAACTGTCTAATTAGGGTCCATGATCGAAACAAGAAATGAGCAGTAAAACTACGAAAGAGGAAGGGGTCTACTTGATTTAAAAACACTCGAGAATTCCACGCATTTGTATACATTTTCTCATTGAAGATTAGAACATAAAAAGCACCAGAGTGTGGGGTTGTGTTTTAATCTGATATAATATACATTTATGGATTATTCATTAGGGGTTTCAAAATGCGTGTTCTGCTCAAAGTCTACAATCTTGACGGGCTGCCATCCGCCTCAGGTTGCTCAGTTAACTCTGTCGCCACGAAAGTCTCAAGACCTTCGCATCGAGGAGGTCCTACATCGCTCGATGACATCTTCTTCCATTGGCACTTCAGCCCACTGTGGGCTTTGGCCTGTCGAACAATATCCTTCCACTTTTTCTTATCTGCCACCAACTCTCTCCATCTTCTCACTTCCAGCACTTGAAGATCTCTTTCTAATTCCTCTTTCCATCTTTTCCTGGATCTTCCCCTTCTTCTCGTCCCTTTCAGTTCTTGGGTGAAGATCTTTTTGGGCATCCTATCCTCCTCCATTCTCTCTAGGTGACCTAGTCAGCTTATCTTTTGCCCTTTTATCCATTTTACTATATTTTCTCCTTTGCCCATCTCTTCTAGTTCTCGATTCGTCCGACTTTTCCATTCCCCGTTTTCATATTTAGGACCATATATTCTTCTAAATATTTTCCTTTCAAAAATTAGCAGAACTTTTTCTTCTTTCTCCGTCAACGTCCATGTTTCCGCTCTATACGACACTACTGGTATTATTAGTACGCTTGATAATATCGCTTGTAAATTTCTGACCACATGCAACACTTTTGAATGTGCCTTGCGAAAGATTGGGCAGTGTGAGAAGACGGTTTTTCTCCGCATTCGCTATAAAGTTATATACGCGTTGCCCGAATCCCCTCTACTAGATCAGAATAGCGATCCGAGTCGCCAGTAGTCAAGGAAGGTATAATCGAATACCTGCAACGACAAAACTAATAACCGTTGTTTGCATCTCTGGCGTAAAGAATACCTTCTTTTAATTAAAAACTGACTTCTTTAAAGCTTCTGTCTCTGATTTATTTCATAGATTGATCTTAAAAAAGAAGGAACTGGTTAAGTCCGGCTAATAGAGGGACCATCATAAATTGTCTTATTTCTTATAAAGATATTCTTGATTCCTGTTTTAATGTTGAATGAGATCCTCGAAAAAATACGTGGATTAAAGACAACGTTCGTGTCTTATAATAACTCTACAAGTAACAAAAAATGTGTCTGAAAATACAGCGGAAAGAAAGCTGTAAATTCACGGTAATCACAAGTATACCTTACTTTCTACCTTAACCTTTTGGCGCCGGAATTATTTTTTTTTAATTTTAGCACACCCTGTAAATAAAATGTGAATAAAACAGGAACCAAATACGTTAGAATTATGAAACAAACTGCATTTTGAAGAGAAAAAAACGGAGAGTATATAATATGTTTAAAATATTCAGTACCTATATTTGTTGAATAAATGTATAAAATGTAACATTTAGAGGTTAGCGGTGTGGTACGACCACTATAGTCGTCGTTAGGCGTCAAAAGGTAAATAGAGTTTAATGTAACAATACAAGTCGCTTTTATTTACAGAATATTTCGGAGTGAATAAAAACCCTTCTAGTTCTTAAAGGACAAATAGGCGTAATCATCATCTAATAAGTCTGACGTTAAGGTGAATGTGCATCGTGATAAATTCCTATCATAAATCCAACTAGATGCACTAATTTCTCAAATTTATTTTTGGGATAAAACTCTACATGTTTCGGACAGATTCTGTGTCCATCATCAGGAGTTTTTTACTGTACACACAACAATGGTATATGTCATACAGGTGTGCTGACTGCTTGCGAGCTGTCAGCAAGCGTGTATGACATATACCACTGCTGTGTGTACAGTGAAAAACTCCTGATGATAGGCACAAGAACTGTCCGAAACATGTAGAATTTTATTACAAAAATTAATTTGAGAAACTAGTGCATCTACTTGTTTTTATTGTAGGAAGTTATTTAATAAGGTTATTTATTTAAAAACTTGTGATTTTTATACTATAATATACACAACTACAACACCTTTCCTGGCAACGCACCCCAGCTATTAAACACTTCTGTCACCGTGAAATCCTTCCATTTCCATCCCCAGAACACATCCTACGTTTCTTCCAAGACCAATCTAGATTTCTATCTAATCTAAATGTCTTAAAAGTGATAGGATTTCAAACCCCCTCCCTTTGATCTTACGTATAAAATTATTTTCTCTCAATCTGAAATATAAGAAAGCCTACTTGTCCAGTCCACCCCAATTTCTGATATAAGTACTCTGAAAACACACTGTACGTTGTTGAGAATGCGCCTGGCTATGGTGTGCGAGACGCACACCATAGCCAGGCGCATTCTTAACAACGTACTCTTACACAACACGACATGCTGCCATAACACCCTGTTAATATAAAGGAATTATTTTGTGAATGTTTTTAAAATGACTTTAGCAAGGAACAACGTAGCTCCTTGAGGATGATCTTAGGATCGAAACAAGTCGGAGCGATTTTAAGTGTTTTAATGTGAAATTTTATGCAATTGCATTTGTTGGTTGGTAATTAAAGTTATATCAACATAGGCTTACGTTGCTGCACGAAGTGTTGTTACAAGTTACCTAATTTTATCCCAATCTAAACTGCTAAACATTAAATTTTTGTCAGGTTTAACGCAAACGGTTTAAATCCATTAGTTTAAAAAGAAGTATTAAGCTTGTAAGGCAGGTGAAGGGTATGAAGGAGGTTAAAGTTAAGGGCAGTATTTACTTTATGGGTGTTGTGTTACAGATCATATCCACAGACATTTTAAAATAGTATTCTTTATTACTTAAGCTATTTGTTTAGATTTTATGCAACAGTACTTAATACATGAACTCCACTTCAGTAAGTTACGCTACTGACAACTGAGTTAATGCAAGCAGGCCTGCATAACATATACATGACATCTTTTACTTAAGCTTAGGTTACTTTATACCACGTCTAAATTTCTTTCATGGACAGTTAGGAAAAAATATGACACAGCAGGGAATGAACAAGGGTTAATTTAAAAGTAATGTAAATCGTTAATTCTCCATGAAAGCGAAAAGGAGCAGCCTGGTTGTACATTCTCACAACAAAAAGGCCTTCTCCCAAAGCCCCCAAACCATGGCTGTCTTGCCTTTTCTCTTTCTCTCATACCCACACGCAGGAGAGCGCGCGCGCACTGACAAACACACCAGTTCAAGACTATTCCAGAATCTAGTTGCGTGCAGCGCATGCTGCCAGTACAGCAAAATCACTTTAGTTAATAAGTAAAACCCGTTAACGCAAGTTTATTTTCGGTAGTTCTGCAGCAACAGTACCGAAAGTGAAGTTGCGTTAACAGTTTTTACTTATTAACTGTTACGAAAATGATACGGGATGTCTAACTTCAGAAGAATCACTTTACGTCATGGTATGACACTGTGGTAACATGTGTGGTCCATAGAGTGTGATCTGTACATTGAGAGACACAGAAAATGCTTACAGCTACGCTGAGAAACTCATTTCGGTTTCCAAACAACATCTAATATGAATCTTCATGGTTGCACCGAGCATTGATAACATCAAATGATTTATTTGTCCAACTAATGCACACAAGTTGTATTAAATTTTAAAATATTTAAAATTATGAAAGTTGCTGCAACACGTTTCGGTTTACGTAAACCATCATCAGGGAGCTACAGCCTGTGCTTAGCTAAAATTTCACTTCTGGTTCCAGTATGCGTGTTATAGATTTTAGCTAAGCATAGACTGTAGCTCCCTGATGACTGTTTATGTAAACCGAAACATGTTAGATCAACTTTTATAATTTTAAATGTTTTAAAAATTATTTATTATAATTGGCGTACATTGGTCGGAAAAATAAAGCATTTGGCATTCAACATGAAGTTTCGTAAATTTTGACGTTTTGCTGACCGTGCATCTCAGTATATTTATCTCAGTAATTAACCAAATAGATGCACAAAATGTTTGTTTCACAATAAGTTTATTTCATGCCTCTACATGTTTCGAGTACATGAGTTTTTTTTTTTTATCAGGGAGTCAAAATTACATTACACAGCCTCTGGTATCATCACACCTATAGGTGACCTCCTGATGATGAGCACATGTGCTCGAAATATGTAGAGGCATGAAATAAACTTTTGTAAAACAAAAATGTTGTGCATCAAGTTGGTTAATTACTGAGATAAATGAAGTTTCGTGTTTCTTTCCTCATATTTATAGTAAAAATGTCGGTTGGCATGTGCGTGCACCATACGCGTGCGCGAGCGCGCGCACACGCGCACACACACACACACACACACACACACACACACACATACAAATTAGGCCTATGAATAAAGCCGTTTTCAATCGTTCTCGGGCGCTAGACAGACAGAGAGAGACCTCCCCCCCTCACCCCCCCATCCCTTACCCGTGTTCGACACATCTGCTTCCTTCAAGAAAATGGAAACCGTAAGAATAATAATTTGTACAAAATTCTGACTTTTTGCACACATATTCCTTTGTTATATGAAACTTTTGTAGAAGACAACAGTTGAAAAAGAGCCCCTCTTACTGATACGTATTTGTTAGGTATCTCCCTCTTGTGTTTTTGTATTAGTAAACCTGAATGTGGTCTCGAACCGAAATATGCAGTGTACTTGAAAGACTTCGGATGAAAATGTATAACGTTTATGTTGTGTTTGACTGTTACATATAGCATCACAGACGGTCAGTCACACACACATACATATATTTTTTAAAAGTTCTTTTCCTTGAAGTGAAAGTAACACTTCGTGTTTGCTGAGTACTGACTGTTCCAAATCACAAAGTAACCCTTGTAGCTTGATAGCCCGTTGCTGACGTTTCGGAGAGACTTACTGCCTCTATCGTCAGCATCTAATCTTCTATACTGAACATTGGTAGGTAACAAGCCACCAGAACACAGGAAATTACGTACCAGAAGACAAAAATATTTTTGACGTGGATATTTAGAAGATCGTAACGATCTCTTCGTACAAGAGAATGAGGCATTAGTAAGTATTTTGATGAGTGAAATAGAAGTACTCCGTCGTACCTCATACATTTATACAGGGCCTATCCCTATATTATGTGTCTCACTTGAATTCCAAGACCACTTAAAGCAGTCTGTGAGGATAGAAGTTTGATCGGACAGACACAATATTGTTATCTAATTTTGGACTTCGATATTCGCTATAATAACACTATTTACAGAGGGACCTTTATCGTAGTTCCCTTGCTAAAGTAGTTTCCACTTCAACACTGTGACCTTTATAAGAAAAATCACAAATACGAACCAGACTATTGACAAAAAGGTGAGATGACGTCATAGAGTCGCTGTCGCCTTTGTTGATTGTAAATATCTGTACCAGGCTTCATGAATTGTGTTTCATTTCAGATAGCTTGAAAAGAAACCCTCCGTGGAAGCCATGATAACTCATTGGATATAGTGACTAGAGCAGGAAATGCATAATCAGCGGACCATTTTTCGATTCCTGAAAGGATCAGACATTTTTCTTATTCCAAAAAGAAAACATGCAGCTCCCAGACGACAGTATCAAAGACATCGACATTAGATTCTTCAGTCTCGGGAAAGAATTTGGTTTAAAGTTGACTGTAAAAATATCTGGTCATAGACTCTCCAGTGTCTTAAAATGTTGATATATTTTATTGAGTGGAGAGAAAATAAATCCCATCTATACTATAATTAAATAATTTATTACACATTCCAATTTATGTGCAATAACCGCAAGTGAGGAGACATAACTACATTACAAGGAGTTCGAATATTTGCAAAACAATTATATAAAGATAACACATTCCTTTGTTATGTGTATTGCAGATTACAAATGAAGTTTGCAAAGAAAATGAAATCGGGGCAATGGCATACTTGTTTTTATTATTAGGCCATACATTTTTTTGTTTCGTTGATCATGCATCCTTGTATAATCTTGTAAATAGAGCCAAATTGGTGCACAATTTTTCTTACTATGTTTATTTCTTTTCTCTACATGTTTCGGGCGACTATGTGCCCATCATCAAGAGAAATAACCGTATCTATGCGACACTTGGTATTTGTCACTCTGAAAAAGTCGATAGTTTAAAATTAGAAGAGTTTAAAATAACAGCAGCTTATAAGCTCTTGTAATTTTAAACTTCACACTTGATTCAGAGTGACAAATACAAAGCGTGGCATTTATTTCTCCTGATGATGGGCACATAGTCGCCCGAAACATGTAGAGAAAAGAAATAAACATACTAAGAAAAATTTTGCACTAAGTTGGCTTTATTTACAAGACGGCCATATATTTTGCTAGCTATCTGCAGTCACATATATTCGATTGACAGTCACGTTGCTTCTTGTGTCAGTCGCGCTGAATGCATTAGAGGCAATAATAGTTAGACCTGCAAAACATTTAATTACGCATACCACGGCGTATATTTCATTACAAAATTATAGAGAAGTGTGAAAAAATGTACCGGGCATGTATCTAAAATCGGTTAGAGACGGAAAAAGAACATATTTAAAATCTACTTACGTACAATATACTTGTCTGTGGATACCATGCGTCCCAATTTTAGAAGGAGGTATTTAACATGATGTCACTTGCTTTATTTCTTTACTTAATGCTCAACATGTTTCGGATGTTAATACATCCATCCTCAGGAGCTTGCGACTTATGTGTTGAGTTATTACATGGGTTGCCCTGATCTGGTTCGATGTGTGTTGGAGTTACGTTGTGGTATGGCTGTGATAGTGTGGTATCCATATGCAGGCTGAGGCACTAGTACCTCAACCTGCATACGGATACCACACCACTACAGCCAAACCACAACGTAACACCAACACACATCGAACCAGAGAAATACAACCCATGAAATAACTCAACACACAAGTCGCAAGCTCCTGAGGATGGATGTATTAACATCCGAAACATGTTGAGCATTAAGTAAAGAAATAAAGCAAGTGACATCAAGTTGGTCTCTCTTTACTCAACTACCAAGATGATGCACGGTCCAACAAACATAAGTTATTTAACCACTTAGCTTACTGACTTAATGTTCTTTGCCCCTTCAGTTATGCTTACGTGTTTAGTTTCAATTGTCAGTTTTCATTCCGCTTGAGCTTTTCCGTGCATTCTCGAACTACAAATACATTGCAGAGTCGTTGGGATCGACGTCGTCATTTATTCTTCGGAACAGCGCCGAGACCCGGAGTTATTACAGAGGAGCAGCACAGGAATCAGAAGATTCAACCGCAATAAGTAAATTGCACGTCTTGACATAACTTCATCTGTTTTGTGTGCAGATGACTTCCAGCTAGACAGCCGCTGTTACAAGAACAGAGCCGTATGCCTTAAAGGCAAAACATCAAAAGATTCGCTCGAGAAAATAAATTTTCCAACCTGCATGTTTCAGAACTCTCCCTTCTATCTGTGCGATGGCTGGAATGAGAAGACCCCAGGTTGCAATGAACACAAACGAGTGTATTCTGAACGCTTGTAGAGGGGCCGATATCATTAGTATGTTAATGGAAAAGGCATGTTTTATACGTTTTTATTTGTCATCCAAGAAAGAGTTCAACATTTCTTGGCACTCTGCACGGTATGGAGTCCTAAGTGACTTCAAAATCTTGCTGAAATATTCAGACAATTTAAGACCTTAGTCACTTTCAGTCAATAAATATCTCCAACTTATTCAGCTATAAAAATTAACCTACCTAAAAATCTGTTACCTGCTTTCTAAGAAATAAAAATATGGACAAGGATCTTTTGAATTACGGTGTTGTTAAGCGCAATAATTGAGCAAGTAACCCTGTTGCATTGTGAAGAATATTCAAACGTTCTGTATTTTATTTTAACGGTATTTGAATTTACGTCTATTTTTTTCGAAAACCTTTCTCACTAGAGTCATAGCAGGAACTTCTGTTTCATTATTAATTGTTGACTGCGGACTACTGACGTAAAATACGTCCTCTGAAGTTTGGCATCTTCTACGTTTCCTAAATCTCAAATAACAAAATCCGTCACCACGAGGCGGATCAGTTAATTCTCTTCTGAGAAGTATGTGATTAATTTGTAAGTGGGATTAATAGTTAAATCCGTCAGAAACAAGTAAATGCACGCTTTGGCAAAAGTGAAGAATTTTTTAAAATTACATTAGGCGGTATAGACCTATATAATTACCATCTGCTTCAAACGCTTAAGTAATTTAAACAATCAAGCCGAGCAAGTTGATTGTGACGTTTCGGGAGGTTCCTGATTCAGATCTTAGCACTTGTTGAATTTGCAAAGTTATCTCGCAATTTTACTCATTCTCTCCAGCAAATTACTCGACAGTACCATAAATTAGGCGGTGACTGCTTCATTCAACATCTTCCATTCTTTCAAAGCGATATCTTTAAAGCTAAATTAATGAAACAGAGAAAGAATCAACTAACAACTGCATAAAATAAATAGTCAAAATGTTACTATTTTGCATAACTTTTCACACGATTAAGACGTTATTACTTTATCTTGATTCCGGAATTAAATGCGTATCTTTACTTATGCACGTTTCTTACTAATGAGCTATAAATATTGTAAATGCTTCACTAAGGTATATCTGTACCCCTAGCAACACCATTTTTGGTTACTTTATTATTTTCTCTTATATGTTGAAGAAATAAAGGCCCTGAAGATCTGGTAAATGTACACGTCCATTAAAATAGCAATGTTTATTCTGATGTAGGTCCTGACAGTTGCTGCCAGATGACGGTCTCCATTTGAAACTTTACCTTACGTATGTACGAAGAAACAAACTGGCCTACACAGTGTCACTATGTAAATAAAAACTAATTAATCTGCAGTTTAAGAATCTACAAATAAGATTAACCACCTAAGCCTAGTGGTTAAAATGTGTTCCGCCAAGTTTTAACACTAAAGTAGGCTGAAGTTCAGTTGTGTTCACACAACACCGAACAACTATTTCGCTGGACAGCGTTAACTTTTGTAAGGAGACACAACAGAAAGCACACAGAAAAGGCATTACTAAACAACCTGCACAATTTTGAATGATTCTATAAAAGACAAATATTACCCCTTAAAAAATAACGGTAACACAGAGGGGGGAGTTGAAATATAGTTTTGCCAATGCTTAACTTGAGCGCTAGATGGGGTGGGTGGTCAAAATCAGGACCCGGCCGCATTACCTTACTGAGAGGGAAAAAATATCCGTTGTACAGGGGATTGGGTGGGTTTTGGGGCCAGTCTGGACAGAGGCGGAAAATATCGCATCCATTGGGTTTCAAAAGCCCCAGTCGTCCAGTCTGTAATATTTTTATAATCATGAATTAATCTTTTGGCGCCGGAATTATTTTTTTTTTAATTTTAGCACACTCTGTATATAAAATGTGAATAAAAGAGGAACCAAATACGTTAGAATTATGAAACAAACTGCATTTTGAAGAGAAAAAAGGAGAGTATATATTGTGTTTAAAATGTTCAGTACCTGCATTTGTTGAATAAATGTATAAAATGCAACGTTTAGAGGTTAGCGGTGCGGTACGACAACTATAGGGTTCTTTAGGCGTCAAAGGGTTAATGGATTACTAAATGGGCGAGGCAAAAATAAGGTACGAGGTACAGGAAAAATGGGTGGAAATTTGTGGTAAATGAGGTGTAAATCGAAAAACAATAGTACATTAGACCTTAATGTTGTCAGGTGGTGGACATGGTCTCCATTCATTTGGTTCAGAATTGCGGCAATTCTTCTCTAGATGATACTGAACCTTCCTGACTTTAAATAAAACACTTCATATGTGTCTTTTCATTTATATGGCCACACACATATTAATTTAACGTTTCAGCCCAGCATGACGTCATGCATTGTGCGGCCAAGAATAAGTAGGCTCTCTTATAAATGCAAGTCTCAGAAATGTGTCGGAAGTAGCGCTGTTTAAACGACTCCGACTAACCTTGCGAAGCAGGAATCAGCTGTAAGTTACATGCAGAAGCACGCATGGTACTCGTGAATCGCGGAACAGGAATACGTGATAGATTGTAGCAGAGTCAGTAACATTAAAAAAGTAATATATTCTCATGTGAGTTGAGATGGACGTAGTGTAGGTTAGTAACATATCTGAACTTGTGCCAATGTTCGTGACGTTCGTAGTGCACGTCCACATATGGTGTGAGCAAATTGACGGTTGGCGTCCAAATATTTCAGTAAATACAACAGTTATTCCTAAACTTAACACAGTACAAAGACTAGGCCTAGCTCAGTGTAGAGTGAGTGCGGATATTATAATTCAGACCAACAAATGCACACAATTTTTTAAAAATTACAACAATAATATTATAAAACTCCGACTACTGCATGTTTCGGCCCTCACTGGCCCATCATCAGGGAGCACACAATTGTATAAAGCAGCTGTTTTGTAATATTATTGTAATTTTAGTAAAATTATGTGGATTTGTTAGTTTGAACTATAGTAACTGAATTACAATGCACGGAATAGAGAGAGTAACTATTCTTATAATAAAACCAACTATACGCACTAATTTCTATAAATTTATTTTTGGAACAAAACTCTACATGTTTAGGACAGTTCCTCTGTCCATCATCAGGAGTTTTTCACTGTACACACAAAAATAGTATATGTCATACAGGTTTGCTGACAGCTTGCGAGCTGTCAGTGAAAAACTCCTGATGATGGACAGAGGAACTGTCCGAAACATGTAGAGTTTTATTCCAAAAATAGATTTATAGAAATTAGTGCATCTAGTTGGTTTTATTATAAGAATCTATCACGATGCACGGTAATTTAAAAAAAAAAGGATAAAGTAGCATTTGTGTAGATATGCAAATATTTTAACCACACATGAGAACTACACAAAGCGGGGGAAATTCTTTACCAGCATAACGAATCTTAGATTTTGTATGCCCTTTATCAAGGACAAAATTAAATACCAGAAACCTACCCCTTAACTTGTCAATATATTAAATGATAATAAGATACATGACTTTTTACTCTGCACGTAGCATATAATGTATTGTTATACACGTATAACCTTAAAAACTAACTTCTCAGGAAAGTATCTTTCTTGACAAATTGATGTTCGAAGAATCAGTTAAATATATTAAAAGGTAAAGTTCTCCCCTTACAGGCCCCGTGTGTCCCAGAGGGTGGGTAGAGGTATAGCTCTACTCTTCCATGACCGCGGCGCTAGAAGGGGGTGAGTGGTCAGCAGCACGCCCCCGCCGCACTTTACCCCAGGAAAGACCCGGTACCCATTTTACAGAAGGCTGGTTGGGTACCAGGGCTGGTCTGGACGGACGGAAAATCTCGTCCCCACCGGGATTCGATCCCGGACCGTCCAGCCCGTAATCAGTCGCTATACCGACTGAGCTACCCGGCCGAAAGTTAACATAATGCCCGCCTGATATTCAATCCGGAAACTCTTTTCTAGGGTAAAGGTAATGCCGCTGGACCCAGTGCTAGACAAGATAAATCCAGTCCGAATTGCCAGTCCATTAAGCCTTTCAAAATTCTTTGACATGTCTTTCTGCATTTCACGTCCCATTTGACTGAGTAATATTCTCGTCTCAGCTATCGACTGCCTTCGAATGCATGTAAGTAGCCCAGGGCAGGCCAACTTCAGTCCACAGGAGGGCCACATAATTCGTTAAGGACTAACTTGAAGTCAGCACTTGCATATATACACACACACACACACATATACACAAATATATATATATATATATATATATATATATAGAAAGAGAGAAGGAGGGTTAAGATTGAGTTCACTAAACTTCTGTTATTTACAAACAGTATGTTTGGAGGCATATCTGAATTATGTAGGATAAAAATGATATATTTCCAAAAGGGTACACCTTTATACTTAAACAGTGGCCTAAATTCCATTCTGCAGAATTCAAAACTGAGTTTCCGAAAATTCTCAAGGCAGAAGGCTGCCAAATATAGTTCTTCTTCAAACATAACTTCATAAATAAAACAAGTGGCTGATAACCCCCCCCCCCCCACTACCAAATCGCATACCCATATCAAAGATTCGTGCAGATGGCAGCGAGATAAGCATTTGCTGAATGTAGTATACCCTCAACCGCCATTACAGGAATGTGTGAAGCACAATCCATTTGTAGCTGACACTCACGTTTTAAATTCACTGCTATGCAGTGTTTCATTATTTCGTTACAGTTTTTATACCCTATTTCTAACCCATTAACCAATAGAATGAATTCCTGACTTTTGTATTATTAAATAGTTTACGTCAGCACAATGACTTTATTACTCAAGATAATTATAAGGCTACATGTTTCGACTATAGATTATTCATCCTCAGGCCTATTTTTTCAATTGTGTCACAAGATGCTATGCACACTTTGAGATCCCATCGTGTTTACATCCATGGAATACAACGAATCAAATCTTTTGTCTCTAAGGGCGCGATGTGCAAATTGTGTTTACAAGAGTGGGATACATAAAATTGGATCATTTGTCTCGTAAGATGTATTATACAAAGTGTGTCTAAAAAGTTAAAATATGTAAATTGTTGTTTAACTCCCAACAATGGAATTTCTTGGAAAGGAGTTTTATGGCAACATTTTATTTCACTCTTATGCTCACATATGCTGTACTTATATTGTGTAGTTTATTAGGAAGAGATTCCGTGGCAACCCAAGTAACTTAAGTTCAGTTACAGACGATTTGGTTGGACTTAACTCACATAATCGGAACAGTAGATACTGTGGGATAAAACGCCACCCTTCACGTTCTGCCTGTACAACCACACATACCAAACTGCTACATTAATTCCTACAGCACCGAATACTTTAATTTTAAAATTTCTTTTGTGCTATTTACCAAGAGTAATTCGTCTGGAAATGTTCAGAATACAAGAAGAGGTTTTGTTGAAACTGTTATGCACAATTAACAGATATTTTAAGTTGAAGGGACAGTATGTAGCAGACATATTTCATTCCTGAGAGACATGGCTTAAACTCATGTTGTTTTGCATCAATACTGAAGAGAATGTGCGTTCAAATTAAAGCTCTTAAGATCAATGTTAGTTCTGTAGGTAAATATTTTCTTCTGTGATTAAATTCATATCCTCTCGCATCCACGTGGCTGTTGTGCCACACAATACTCCAAAGAAAATATACTCGCGCCTAAATATTCCGTCTTTAAACCTTTCTTAAAGGCTGATTTTAAGGTCAGAGTGCCATATTACAAACTAATTTATTCATTTGCAAAAACATACAACCATATTAGTGGATTTGGTGTGCCCTGTGTGCTTCTGTTGTGAACGAATATATAAATTACAAACGTCTGGACCCCACAAGGAACATGTTTACTTGAGAATTAGGAAATAAATTTATATATATATATATATATATATAGCTCGTACTAAGCAATTCGCGGGTCGGACAGGCAGGCGACGCAGCGCTTCTGTCAGCAGAGTTACAACGGCTCCATTTTCGGTAAAGTAAATTCGTCAGGCAGAAAAACACATGTATTGTATTGGGGACCGCGGTAGCACAATAGTTAAGGTGCTGTGCTAGAAATCGGAAGGTCGCTGTTTCGATCCCATTTGGTGTCACTGGAATTTTTCATTGACATAAAATCCTTCCGATCGCACTATGTCTCTGGGGTTGACCCAGCATGTAACAGAAATGAGTACCAGGAGAATTTCCTGGGGGTAAAGTCGGGCGGTGCGTAAGGCTGATAACCTTACCACCATCCTGTGCCGTTGTCATGAAATCTGGGAATCTTAACTTCCTGGAACCCTCTGGGCCACTCCAAGCGTGTAAAGCGATTTCTTCACCTTTTACCTTTACATATATCGTATTGCCACTCTCAGCATCACTGTGTACGGTCGTGACAATACATATCAGGATAACAGAAGTGTTTTATTCACTGTTAAACCTGTAATCACGAATTGAACATTAATTAAACTGTTTTATGCCGTCTAGTTGCCCAATAAACTCCCAAAATATCTGGAAATTAAGTCATATCCCAAGATCACGAAAGTCCCTCCTGCTTCTGTACCACGTCATAAAGTCTGCATGACACGCAAGGTCTCTCAATACAGTCGTTTCTGAAGACAAAACCACCACATAATTACCAGTTACTGCTCTCAGCATGAAGCAGGCGTCGGCTACACTTCTTACAGTTGTGACGGGATGATGAGCTTTAATGTCCAGCATTTAATTGTCATGTTGTCCGACATCTAGACTCCACTGTTTCCTATCTTCCCACTGGCCTTCATTTAGGTTTCTTTCGTTCATGGCCTTCCTTATACTTTCCATCCAGTTTTTCTAAAGTCTTCCTCGTGCTCTCTTTTGTTTCGGCATCCACTTCAATGCTATTTTGGGTGTCGGACAAGGTAGAACAACGTTTTGAAACCGACATGCATAAATACATCTAATTATTATGTCTGTTCAAAGAATCCAGAATTTCGGTTGCAACTTTTTAACTTTTACTCATATTGTGTGTGAGCTCAAGCAACCAAAATTATTTTATACAGATCAGATTGTTGGATCTAGACCAAATACACAAATTCTCTGCATCTGTCACTGACTGACAGGTACGCGAGTATTGCTGTTTGGTACTGAATTCATTGCAACAGATATGAAGGTAAAGGTAAAGCAGTCGCGTTACAGGCCAGGACAGGCCCAGAGGGTTCCAGGAAGTTAACGTTCCCAGCTTTCACAACAACGGCACAGGATGGTGGTAAGGTTGTCAGCCTCACGTAACGGCCGCCTTTGCCCCAAGGAAATGTTCCTGGTACTCACTTCTGTTAGAGGCTGAGTTGACCCCAGGGCCATATTGCGATCGGAAGGATTTTATGTCAATGAAAAAGTCCAATGACACCAACTGGGATCGAACTAGCGACCTTCCGATTTTAGCACAGCACTTTAACCACTGTGCTACTGCGGTCTCGTAACAGATATGAACAGGACTAAAATTAACAGTAATTTCGTACTAAGTGAAGTTCTCAAACACAACTTATTGGTGCGCGTTTATCAGACAACAAACACAAATGATCCTCTACATATTCCGACCTACTCTGAGTTCATTTTCAGGAGCAGTCCTTTACAAACATACGAAGCATACACGAACTGAATACCTAAATTTCTATCCTGTAAAATGAAAATAAACTTCAGGGTTTTTTTGTTCTTAAAAGCCGCGTAATGTTGAGTCCTGTGTCTTACTAATTTTTTACAAAAATCTTTATTTTATTTTATTTTCTTTTATGTTGAAACTTTAGGCTGGAACAGACTCCCTGTTATCCAAGCGCAGAAATTGATAATCTTATTTGAACGTTTATTTTTATCTTTAATGTATAAAACTTGACAATATAAGTTTAGAATGGTTCGTGATTTACTATGTTATGTCATTTAAAAAATTGTATTTATTGCACGCTTAATCATTCTTAATTTCAAGTGTTTCCCGTCGACTGAACTAGACAAAGTTAGGGAAATATCACGTGATCAGTTTTAAGCGCTTTCGCAAAATTGCGAGAAGTGAATATTAGCTTTGTCTTGCTCGTCCGCACCGAACAGCTTGGCTCCCATTGGACGCATTTTGATGAAAGTCGATATTTGAGTATTTTTCGAAAATCTGTCCAGAAGATACAAGTTTTGTTAACATACGACACCATTTGGGGTGCTTACGTGAAGATGGGGCGAGTGGTGCAAAGTTGGTTGCTCCACAAAGACGGAAGTTTTTGGGTTCGATTCAAAGTGGACCTTGGTAGTTTTCAAGTGACCTAATCCTTCTGCTGGCATTCAGTATCCGTGGGGTCTACTCAGTCTCTAAGAGAAATGTGTACCAAGGATCTACGTTTGTACGATATCATGACACTCTCCTGAAAACCGTGCCATTTATGATATAATATGGAAAATCACGGTACACCCGGACAGGCCACAGATTACAATATGGCGCATGCGGTTTGCGTGCTGGGTAACTAAAGCTTCAGACACAAACTCGGAAGGTGTAATAATTATCGCTTTTCCACAGAGGCATTAATTACGTGAATGCGCCACACAATCACGTCATACGTACGTACACTGTCTGTCTTGTATTGTTTATCTCTGTCGCTGCTACGTAATTGAAGTTAGCGCCTCAAAGCTAAAAGTCACAAAGAAATAAGTCACAGAAGCCGAAACAGACTGGACCGGGTGTGGTGGTACGTGCCTTTCCTCAGTCGGTCAATTAAAAAAACAGTACAATTAGGCTGATTCCTTAGAGGCTACAGCTGTTTATGCTGTTTGGTTCACCTTCCACACGTGGTGCACCGCATGTAAAGGGGTTTCCTTCTATTGCGCTACATAGCCTCGGTGAAAGCGCTGAACTTGACCAGGCCTGCCCGCTTTTACAGACATATTCGCAACTTCAAAATGTGGACACTTAAACGTCTGTTTCACGTACGTCGTCAAAACAACGTATAAGTATGTCGGACTGTAATACGATGTATATGTGTGCGAAGACTCAAATGTGTAAATATGCACAGCTGATGAAAAGAAGGGATGCCAACATAGTAGCCTACAGTTGCGTAAAGGGAAAAAACCAACTTGATGCCACTT
>Ga0123357_10003446_pt1 | contig 18127 bp, 13 predicted proteins | sample TergutEmb28metaG_FD_89873 | JGI IMG/M metagenome (GOLD analysis project Ga0123357, IMG submission 89873) | Embiratermes neotenicus P4 segment gut microbial communities from Petit-Saut dam, French Guiana - Emb289 P4 | ecosystem: Host-associated > Arthropoda: Insects > Digestive system > Gut ... | reverse complement strand
TGGGCTGATGTAGCTGGGCTAAAAGAGCCCCTCCTTCTCTATCACTGTGGGACACTGTCTGGCTCCTCAGTTGAAACCTATCTGGCTTGGGTAGCTCTACCAGAATAGTGCAAGATCACAGTTATATCACTATTATTCACACAAATCCCAACAGCAGCAATACATTTTTCTCTTCTCCGCAACAAACAGATGGTGTCTGGATTCCACCCAGCCTCATATTCAATGTGTATTAAGGTTCTTTTGTGCAGGTAGTGTGGCTTCACCATTCACCTTCATCTTGTGTGTAAGTTATGAGTCAAGGCATAATTCCGCCTTCCTTTATGCCCTAATGGCACAGACAGAACTTTTCCTTTCTTTAGTATTACTTAAATGCAATTAAAGTAAGATTTTTGCAGTCTACTGATAAAGAGAGCATTTTATAAAGAGGTAGACATATAATTCCCAAGAACCGAAGTTAATTCTTTTATACATTACTACAGTAAACAAACCAGTGTTTGTCTCATTGAAGTAGCATTTCCAAACGGTATATCCACAACACAAAGAAATGTACAGGTACTGAGTGTCTGTGTCAACTCCACATTCCAACGGCACTGCTTGAAAATTGGTACTCTAAATTGCTGATCAATTCTATCACATAGTAATGTACACAATTTAGAGATTCTAATGTACATACCGAACACTACTGGCACAAATTCCACAAAAACCAGCTCTTGAAAGATTTCCTTGCAACACTCTCACTGCAGGATGTGTTAAAGCCGACATCACCAGCTCCCACAGTTTCCTGGAAGAAGACGTCTGGTCATCAAGCTGAATACTATGTTCCAGCCAGTACAATTCACAGCATCCACTGATAATCTGCACTCATGTTCAACCACCAATAAACATAAATTTAAAAAAAAACATGCATGAAACATATCAAGTAACTAGCTGCACTACTGTCAACTAGATTCCTTTGGCAGGCTATGTATATTAAAATAGATGTGGATGGGGGGCATGAACTGGATTGATCTGGCTCAGGATAGGGACAGGTGGCAGACATGTGCAAATGCCATGATGAATTTCATGGGTTCCATAAAATGCAGGAAACTTCTTGCTTAGATAAGGGCCTGGTAGCTTCTCTAGAACGACTGTTCTGTGTAGTTATTCTCAAGTTCGAATCCGAAGCGGGGCCATACAAACTGTCTGTGCCGTTGTGAGTTTTTAGGTGTTTTCAGAAAATTCCATGCCACTATCTTCATAGAGTTTATAATATAATAATATACACTAAAATTCTTATTAACTAAGACCGACACGTTCCTGCCTATCTATCAGATTCCACCTTGGGATAAACACGCACACAATACCGTACCACTCCACTTCATGAACACCAAACTAACCCCAGTGGTAGCACCAGTCAGGCATGCGTCCATGAGAACTATTAACGTCTGTCAGTTACTACTAACAGACATTGCCTAAGAAGAAACCACTCCGGAGCACAGACAACAAACAAATTGCATTAAAATGCGCATATTACATGAAATAGTGCTGAGAAACAATATGGCACCATCCCAGTAAGCACACAGAAGTCGCGAATACAACCTGTTGCTACAGACGACCATCTCCGTTACAATAATCATAATACTGGGTCATGGTACCAAAAATAAACCCCTAAAGCCAGCGAATGAGCCGTAAGGCCATCCGATTCTCTTAGCTTTCCCATCTTGCATCCGCCACACCACAATTTTAACGGTCAAGCGAAGTGCAGCCGCCTACCGCCAGCATGCAAAAGGAGCGGTTGATAAAAAAGTTTCGTATGCTTTCTTCTGGGCGATTCCCCGGCGTCTGAAATTTATACGCCAACGTTTCCGAACACTGTTCCATCTTCATAGGCGAGTAGGTATGGAGAATTCCTCATATTACCCACCTACGAAGGCGGAACAGATACCTACCCGCCTAAGAAGATGGAACAGAGATGGCTTCACTCAATACACATGATGCTACCGTCTGCAACTCACACGCTTGGAACGTTTGCATTACATGATCATGCTTGAAATATTACAGTCAGTTTGACTAAACACACGATAATCTTTAATTTAAAATTATGGTTTGCGAATATACTGACGACCTTTCTGCAGTTCACTCGCAACATTAACTTCAACGTCCGCACCGAATCCTCTACTGGTTATGCATCACACCGAAACAAAGGAACACGCCGCTGTCTGGCGCGAATTGACCAAGTCAGAACGCTACCAGCTACGGTGACGACACGAGTTCTTACAACGCAACCCAGTTGGATCGTTTAGCAAACTGTGGGTGGCCTGGCGTTGCAACATTTAATTACGTAGAAAATTTGTCCTGTGCGTAAGCACACACGTAAATAATTACACACATAGATTTACACATCTTTTGAGAATAAGTTGTCCCTATGAACAGAAACACTATGGTGTACAGAATCTGTTTAAAATAAGTTATAATCACTTGCCATGTAGTCATACTGCCAGTTATTGGCTGTACTATACTGCTCATCCAACAAGATATGCTACAGTACACAGTCCATACCTTACATTACTAGTATTGGTAAGACTACACTTATGTCTTGAACCTGCCTGTGAAGTTCCTAAATAAAGAATTCTTAAGATTCAGTGACTATATGAAATACATGATGACACAAAATGAGCACTAAAATTTTCAGTTACAGCAAGAATAAACATAAAAAGTGTCATTTTTTTCTTGCAAGGGTATTGATGCACAAGTAAATACCGATGTACCCTTGACCAATACCCAAGATCATGTCATTTAATTTCATACTTCTTCTTTCACTGGCATTACAACCCCCTTTTAATTTTGTACACGGGAACCAACGTTGTGGAGGTGCCTTCTGGCCCCAATTTCAGAGTAAGAATACTAAGTTGCTCATATAAATACAAGGAAAAGGGAAGTGGGATCCTATTAAAATAATGTACATAGTGCGTGCGTACGTTGCATGCATTGGTTGATGACTTTCTGCTGTTAGGTGCACGGCACATTTTCACCAACATCTTAAGAGTTATTGTGCAGTTCTTCCAAAGTGTCTTCCTTTTTCAGTAGCATATTATAAATCCAGTGTACCAAACAAAGGTATAGGGTGGTACCTTCGCTTAAACTCATAGACTTTTTTACATTTTTTCATCGTATATATGGGAGAAAATACGTATGATAAGAAGAAGTCTACTTGTTGAAATGTCATGCACCATCCTCGGAACTGTAATAGCACGTTTCCCCAATTCTTGAAACTTTTTATTGTCAGCATCGCATTACACACAGAGCAGTGGGTTTACAAATGAATGTTCACTTTCCACGCGTTCACATAGTTCACGAAAAGCACCTTTAGCTTCATCTTGTCTGTCAGTTCTGCAATTATATGACACTTAGCTTCATTCATGTGTACTTTTCATCTAAACCCAGCATTGGATATAAAATTTTTGAGAAGTAGTGAGCAGAAAACAAGAAAGAAATAAAATGGGAAATTGAATGTTTAAAGATTTTAACAGAGTTGGAAAAGATACAGCCACAAGAGCACACCCATCTAAAAAAATAGATAGAACCAAGGCACAATTTAGAGGAAACAGACCTGTGGGACAACCAGAACAAGATGATTCTACTGGTAGGAGAAGGTATCAGAAAGGAAAGACAGGCCTGGCAAGAAATAAAAACAAATAACATAGGAAGACAGAGGAGGCTGAGTATACCTGTCCGTACAAAACATAAGAGCAGGAGGAGAATATGTGGATTAGATGGAGGGCTGAGCAAGATGTGATGAAGGCAGAAGTGCAGACAGAATTGTGGATGGAAGATCTCATGAAAACACCACTTAGAAAAGCTGAATGAATGGAGGATAGCTACAAAACTGACTTAACATAAATAGCTTCTGAATAAGGTGACAGAAAAGCGGTAAGTCCATACAGCACTGGTTAATTCCAAGGGCAAACAGCAGCTGCATTCTGACAGGAAGGGAAAATTTCTTCACCAGATTAATTAATACCACCTGCTGACAATTTGACCCTGGATATGTTGAGTGAATCTGGTTATGTTGAGTGACATCAACATAATAACAGATGTCAGAGAAGGGACTCAAGCATAATACACATCAAACACTCTATATACAATATATACTATACAGTATTCCTACACAATGCGTCATATAATTAAGTTTCAAATCCCAGAAGATATTATACAAACACAAATATGAAAAATGCACAACAAATCTGAGATAAACATTTCAGTCTGAACAATGTTTTGTACTTCTATGAAATCAATATCTCTGTTAACCAGCATTTAAATAATAGTCTGGGCATAGCAGTTGAGCAACCTTCAGTTCACACTGGAATCATGAAGATTGCTATAATAATGACTGCACACATGTACACACACAAACACACACAGGTACCAGTTTACTGGCACAAGAAATACTGCTGTAACATGCAACACATAAATCAGTATTCCCTGATCTGGACGAGATTAAAATTTGGTAAATCCCAAGTTCCATTTTGAAACCAATAGTTGTGGAATGGTAAGTGAACTAACATTAGATGTTTATCCTGTTCAAACAGCAGATAAAACCCATTAGCTGATGCGGTCAACAATAAAGACAGTTAGTGGCTGATAACGCTGTGTAACAAAATGAAAAAATTCTCTCTCCTTGAAAGTAGATGAGTAATTTTAGCAAACACAAATATGTTGAATTTAAACTCAGGCATCCACCATTTTCAGGAAAAATTATCAATCCAAAACACAGCTACACCCAATCAGCAGACAACATAACAATGTTGTGGGTGCAACCAAAAATCATTATGCATTTTAACACATTTCTGTGTTTTTAAAATAAATCACACATTTAGATTTTCACAGAAAATCATGGGTAATAAAACACATCTGCAATGTGCTCATAAAAATATTGAAACTGTCTGATGAATTACAAAGATGAAACTCAGCATTCTACTTTACAGAAGAAATGTAAAAACTATGGAATGTCTTCAGTACCCTGAGAAGACTACCTCCATACTAAGCAGAAGTGGCACAAAACAGATCACAGAAGGTAAGTGTAGCCAACCAGCAACAGCAGCTTACCCTTACAACATAAATTACAAAAGGGAATATGGTGACCCCCATAACAGGTCATTCATACCATGAACGCTACTAACTTGGCCCCTAAAATGACCTGTCTTGCTCTGTGGCTGAAACATTATTTCTCCTGCTCTCCATGACTTGATTAGATTAGAACAGAATCAAATTTATTTACATTCCACCCTTCCATCTGTGGCGAATTAGGTACAACATGCCACAACACAAGTACAAAACTACACAGGAATATAAAAAGTTGGGTGACAAACACTTTGATGCCAAGTACCTTCTGCTGACCTTGGTGCATACATGGCACATTGTAGCAGATGGTACGTACCAGACCTCCACATAGTCACCGCTGATATTTAAGCATTTGACACACCTGGACTCAAGGCTTGTATCCTGACACAGACGTTGGTGTCAAGTGTCTGATGCCAGGTGACAGGGTCAAAAGTGATGAAAATCACTGGGCACAAGACTGTTCACTGTGTGGGGGTTGGTCCATAACGTCCCAGATGTACATAACCAGGCACATGTCCAGTTGGCAGTATGGGGCCCAGTGCTTTCGATCCCTGTGGACCCCCAAAAATATATGATCTTGGGTGGCATGTGACAAGCAACAGATGTTGACATAAGGCAAGTTGTCATCTCCTGGCTACAATGCTTGACACCTATTGCTTCTATACCTTGGCATCACAGTGGGACAAATGCCTAAATGTCAGTAACAATTACATGTAGGCCTGATATATACCATCATCTACTACCCATATGCCATGTAGGCCTATACATCAAAGTCAGAATAAAGTTCTTGGCACCAGACTGCCGGTTACCTGATTTTTCTGAAACTTTCCTGCATTTTATAGACCATCTGCAGACACTGCAGAACATGACACATACAACTATAGAAGTTATTTCACATATAAAAGGCCATTTCACTTATACAGATCACCATCTTTGCCAAATTATCTCATTTCAACACTGTAAGATGGAGGCAGTAGCTGTGGTAACTGCTACCAGATTGTAAGGTGTTACAGCCAGTGGCAACTGCTGCTAGATTACAGTGTCACAGCCACAGTGCTGACTGTCGCTACTGTAACAGGGATGAATCCCACAACTATCAGAAAACTGTTCATTGAACCTATCAACCAATGAGACAAATATAAATATTTTGTCTCACACACCTCCAAAGTCTCTGAACAGAAGACATGTAAGAACATTCAGAACTCACTAAATTTCTTACTATTTATGAAAACACAATAAAAAAATTGAAGTACTGACACATTTTATGATGTGATTAACAGGAAAAAAGATTTTGAATACATTCAAGCACTTTGTCATTAATACATACGTAAAAGTTCTCACTTCTATGAAAATAACAATAAATGTTTGTGATTTAGACACACAATACAGAGCATAATTTGCTTCCTAGGTTTTCTACCAGCACCCAGCACAACTATTAGCCCTTTGGTGCTGAATATTACATTTAAATAGCCTGCAGTGTGATGCTGAAAATACTGAACATTACACCAATCAATGGCCAAGGAAGTGCCACTTCTGTGACATTTGTGGACAGCATATTTTTTTATATATACACCTGTGTAGATGGACAGCTGTGTCTAGCAGAGATAGATTGCAGTCTGTTTAGTTGGTCCGTTCCCCTCTTACTACGCTTGGGAGCTCCTGAGCCCAAAAAATATAGCTGGTAACACAAATACATGATGCAGTTTCTGCGTGCGCTCTGTTTCATGCTTCTTATCACTTGCTCTTACGTCTAATGGCAGGAGAATATAAATGAATGCCTTCAGAATACACAATGCACCTACCCCCTTCACAACTCTTTCACGAATGTTTCTGTGGCATATCCAGATTTAAAGATGATGAAACAATGTAAAGATGTATTAAAAAAATGAGGATTGCAGCTGTATGACAACACCTAGGGATAAGATATGGAATGGTTCTGATGCACTCTAATGGGGTCATGGTAGAATGAACAAACATCATCTCCTAATACTACCTGGGTCCACCAGTGAAATGCAGAAACATATTCCTAAACCTTGTTCATGTATTTATTTGTTTCTCTCCACACAAGTAGATGACAGCTATGTGAGATCAAAGCATACAGGAAGCCAAGTTCATTACCCAGTTTAGCCTCAATCATGCCATATCGGAAAAGGAGGAATACTGATGAAGAAAGCACAAAAAGAAATTACTGGCAGCTGACAGGGAAATGGGTGAACATAGTGAAAAAACTGATGAGGAAGATGAAATTCTGCAAAGATGATGGTTACATATGCAGCAAATAAATGTGGAGGATAAAGACGAAGGAGATGGAGATGAAAGTGAACAAAGAGCAAACTGACCACAAGCTGAAAGTAGCGACAGTGGGGTACTCTTCTGGTGGCCTCATGAAGGAAGAAATAATCACATTCACCATAATGTGGGACCTCCCAAATTATTCAAGAAGAATAAGTCACCACACACAAAGACAGATCTGTACTGGCTTTTATCATATTGTATTTTTTACCAATGTTTTTTCAGCTGATGGTGGAACAGACAAACTTATATTATCAAAAATACTTGTACAAATAATCCCCACCTTGCTGCCTACTTGATATTACATTACCAGACATTATCACTGTGTTTGCCTTAGTTTTACAGATGGGGAATATCCTGCAAGACAAGCTAAAAGACCACTGGTCTAGGCTTGAAGGGTTTTACATTCTATTCTATGATAACACCACAACACTGATTCTTGTGCATACTGTGATTTTTTGCATTTTGAGGACAACTGCAAAAGACGTGACCGTAAAAAAGAAAAAGACTATGTAAATTAAGGCCGATCTCAGGAGCATTGAACCAAACCTATTATCAATTCTGTAATCCCATCCAATGCACAGTTATTTAGAGGCAGTACCTTCCCAATAAAAGATCTGGTGTCAAAATTTACAAACTGTGTGATGATTCAGAGTACATGTATGATATGGGAGGGTACTTAGGACACACACGGCACCACTGGAAACATGAAGGCAGCACACACAACTGTTAGAAATATGACTCAAAATGTTGAAAGCACAGGGCATAAAGTTTTATGGACAAATCTTTTCCTTGCCCTTGATGACCTAAGAGACCAGAAAAATAAGTGCATGCAAGACAGTGCAATCCAAACAAAAGGACATTCTCCAGACTTTAGACTGAAAAAATTACATTGAAGATGGGTGGCATACAGGGGTTAACTGCAACTGTGTGAGAAGCATTACATGCTCACCAACATGGACCAACCACCAGCAGAAGGAAATTTGTAATGAAAATGAAAAGTTAACATTGGGTGAGAGGTTGGATAAACCCTGAACAAGACTGCAGCTGTGGTGAAAAGCAAAATATATGGTCCTGCCCAGAACAGAACCAAGGTCGTCCAGCAAACAGCCATGTACATCTTGTAATTGAACTCCTGACATCTGGCTTGTAACTATCCCAGTCAAACAATGAATGAACTGCCACTGCTAATGTCTTATAAGCGAATGCCAGTCGCCCAGTCTAAAACCTGTTGGTACACTGACCGAACAACCAGGTTCACGTGATATAAGTTAAGTCAATAAAGTTCCTGTTTTGCTGATTCTCATATAAGTTATGATAAGTCATGTAAAATGCGAGTGTACATGATTTGTACCAAGTGCAATAACAAAGAAGTAATTTCAAGCACCATGTAACCTACAATCCGATAAACCTGTCTTTTGTTACCATCTTTGAATTTTCACTTGATTTCCACTACTCCAATAGGCTATTCCACTACAGGTATCCAAAACAATACATTGCTGATATTTGAATAATTTTATTTGATATCATTCAGATAAACATTGGAATAATTACCGGATTACTGTCATGACTAGCTGGGAGATTGTAATGTGAAGGGGCCATTACTTCTACTTGAAAGTAATCGAAAGCATGAATTAGTTTTCACACAGTGATCTTGAATATATTTGTTGAGGCACTGAACATTACTGAGTTGGGTGAAGTCGTAAAAATTCAAATGAAACCTGTAAGGGAGCAGTGTACATTTGACAATACACTATATTTTAAACTGTATATACTACTTACAGTACTTTGTATTGCTATTATGTCACTTGCGTCCCTACTACGCCAGCTCAAGTAATAATCTGGTCCATGCTACTGGCAGACGGTGCGGCAGAGACGTCTTTTGTTTCTGTGCGTGTTCTACCTAATCAGCTTGAGCTGTTTGACGAAGTTTGATAGAAACTGTTTTGTTACTTAAATGGCTCATTTCAGAGCATGAAGTTAAACTTGTCCCATTATGACATACACGGACAAAACTTTATACTGGCTGTACTTCTGCACTGTTATACGGCTAATGAAACAGCAATTTGGTAACCAAACAAAACACAATTTTACAGTAGACTGAAAAAACCTGACAGATCCTTAACCCTTTGTGATCCAAATTATTCTTGTGAATTCCAACAATCTGTTACAAATTCTTTGTCCAAAAAGTCTCTAATCTTAAAAGTTGTATATCAGCTACAATGTAACAACAGCGTAGGAAAAGCCATATAAAACACTGTAAAATAATGTGCTGATTTCAACTTGACTTTGGACCTGGTACAATGGAAAGTCCTGTAAAATGTAACTCAACAATGGACTGACAGGCATGTTACATTTTTACCAAAATATACAGCCGGCTTCCAATATGTCGTGCTTCCTTAAAAAATTACATGATGTATAAAGTCCCAAAAAAGAAGATAGTTTCAGTCAAGTTCAGTTGCTCTCTTGTCTATCTTTTGGATTTCTTATCTCTAGAAGCTGGGACCGACAGGTTGTCACAAAATGTTGGTAAGGAATTGCCACTCTACACTGTGTAATATCCCAGTAGAGCAGATATCTCCCATGATGATTTGGCAATGCAGGCCTTGGTTTGGCTTAACATGGTCTGGTTGGCATCTTATATGTGAATGTATGACGAACTCACATAGTTAAGTGTCAAATTTAAGGGAAAATCCTCATTTTGTATTTCAGTAAATATGGTAGCTCTGTTTGCACCAACTGGGCAAATTGGGCTGCAGCTTATAGCATGACTATAGCCTGCAGCCCGGACACTCATCCAGCCTGCCTGCATCTAACTTCCAACCAACAGCAACCCAAGAACCAGATGGCCCATGTGGTAATCAGCACTATAGTCATGAACTCCTGATGACGGACATAGAAGTGCCCAAAACATGTTGAGCATATCATAAGTATAAAAAAACAAGAAGCAGCATCTAGTTCGTTTTTATTCTTCAGTTATCACAATGATACACGGTCCAATACACATTAAAAACTGTGAAAGCAGTTGCTCATAACAAAATTCTAGCAAACTGAATAACGTAAGAGCAGTAAGAAGCCTTTAGGCAGCATGCACTGACATACCACAAGCTGCGGTTGGAAGAAGACAAGTTTTGTATGTATGTTATTTTCATGTGAGAACATTACCTGGAATGTGTGGATGATAATGGTAGCAGTCACCTGTGTGGTGCAGTATGCATGATGAGCCTTTAGACGTTATCTTGTGAATTATTTTCAAAACAAGACAGAGTCTCAAGTAGCTCACAGTGGAACTTAATGTGCAATTTTAAGGCAAGGCAACCCCATTGTGCATTTCCCTATTAATTAAATAATATAATATTTTCTAACACAACTTTTTAAATTAATTTAGTGAATATACACCTTTCAGCGACATGCTTCGGCTTTTTAGAGCCATCTTCAGGATGAACTCAGATGTGTGTGTGTGTGTATATATACACAACATATATTGCAATGACAAAAGACAAGATCTCATTGACATTGATTTATAAATTATCAATAAGATGTTAAAACATACAATACAATAAAACATATGAATATATTAATACATAAAATCTTTAAAATTTATAAAATATGATGTAAATGGATCTGTTATGGTTTGGGCCGGCTGATCTGAGGAAACTTGTTGGTATTGCAAATGTCTTCTTGGTGAATTTACATGTAGTATTTTAGGTGCAGAAGTTCATTTTTTTAATATTTCACATATCGTGTAGTGAAGTGTAGTATGGGGTATGTACTGAAGGTACCTATTTTAATAGCAGTTTGAGTTTATTTTCTTGCTGAACGAAGGAATGTTTTATGTACTGATGTTGTGTGGTCAGTTCTTGCTGTCACTATGTATATTCACAATGTGAAATATGTGGGTAAAAAAAAGGTAATGCAGTCCCATTACAGGCCTGGACAGGCCCAGAGGGTTCTTAGGAAGTTAAGGTTCCCAGATTTCATGACAACAGCACAGGATGGTGGTAGGTTGTCAGTCTTATGCACCGGCCGTCTTTACCCCCAGGAAATACCCCTGGTACTCATTTCTGTTAGAGGCTGAGTCGACCCCAGGGCCATAGTGCGATCGGAAGGATTTTATGTCAATGAAAAATTCACTGACACCAGCTGGGATCGAACCAACGTCCTTCCAATTTGTAACACAGCACCTTAAACACTGTGCTACCACGGTCCCAATGTGTGGGTACGACATGTTTTTTATTATATACGTAGAAGTGTATTTTCTAAAATGGAGAGAACAGTGAGCAGCATTTATAGAAATAAATATATGTGTATATATATATATATATATATGTGTGTGTGTGTGTGTGTGTGTGTGTGTGTGTGTGTGTGTGTGTAAACCCTATGTTATAGAAAATACACTTCTACATATATAATAAAAAACATCTGGTACACAACTATTTCACATCGTGAATATACACAATGAGAGCAAGAACTGACCACACACCATCTATATATAAAATATTGCTTGATCCAGCAAGAAAATACACTTACGCTGCTGATACAATAGGTACCTTCCGGACATACTCTATACAACACTACATGATATGTAAAATACTCAAAAAGTGAACGCCCACACCTAAAATTTTACATATAAATTCACCACGAAGACATGTTTGCAATACCAACAAGTTTCCTCGGATCACCTGGCCCAAACCACAAAAGATCCATTTATATCGTATTGTATTAATTTTAAAGATTTTGTGTATTTATGAATTCATACCTTTTATTGTATTTTATATTTTAACAACTTCTTATTAATAATTTATAAATTAATGTAAACAAGATCTCATCTTTTACGGCATTGCAATATATATTACCCTTCTTTCAGCCTGCAGATGGCTCTAAAAAGCTAATACATGTAGCTGAAAGCTGTAAATTCACTAAATTACTTTTAAAAAGTCATATTAGACTACACCGTATTGTATCATTTAATTAGTAATGGCATGTAATGCAGTAATGAATCTACCCAATAAAATCTTCACAAAGTAATGTGATGCACCAAAAGTTTAACATTCAACAGCTGTAAACTCTGCCCACACTGTATTTATGTGTTTTTTATTTATCTGAGCACAAACAGCGACTTGTGCCACTTATATCACAAACTGATCTGCTGTTTACTGCACAGTAAGAAACAGGTCTTTAAATAAAGCAGTCTGCCATTCGTCTTTAACCCTTTAAACACCAAATTAAATCCTATCTGCCATTTTCTAGCATTATTAGGAGCTCACCATATTCTCTATGTTAGCAGGATAAGGCTTAAAGGGTTAATCTCATTTCCATCTCCAGATGACAATCCCTTAATCCAGCACCTGATAATAAATCATTCGAGGTTTGGCACTTGACAAAAGCAGCCCAAACACTAGAATTTCCACCCTCAAAAACATCAGGAGAACTTAATGATTCCCCCACTTACCTCAGTATATTTAAATTGTATTGTAACCGTTCGGTTAGATTCGATGTACTTGACATAAGATTATACATTGGTCCTCGCGTAGATTTATGAGTCCTCCAGGGCTTCACTATAACTGGGGTGAATTAGTCGTTTTGAAGGCTAGTTTGACTTTCTAACAGCAGGGTCATAAATAACACTCAGGGTTTACTGGAGCGAAGGAAGCGTGTCCAACTGACATTTTGTAAGGAACCTATTGTAGACTTACGACAGGATGGATGACGAGACACATAACTTTTGTTGTTTTAGTATGGTCCGAACATAACTGACTGCTAGAAGACTTATTTGTATCATCTTTTCGAGCGTCGGAGTAAGAAAATCACTAGAGAAGGTTAAGTCAGTGAGGGACAAGAGTTCAACATTAGCGGTAGCACCCAAGGGAGGTAAATGTCGTGTGATAGTCTTGTAATTAAAAACAACCGCCATGGTTACTTCAGATTTCTGGCTGCTAAAAGTTGGTGTTAAATTTGAAATAAGTGGTAAATAAAATAAATGATCTACTATCAGCTGCTAGTGCTGATACTGCGAAGTCCATCTGATACAGCCTAGACGTAAATATTCCCTGAGATAGAACATGCAAACTGGCGCGAGCTAGTTAGGTTTTTGTACGGGCAGGAAAGGGCGGTTGCAGTATGGAGTACCCTGAGTTATTACAAGGGATTCAAAAGATCCAAAGATGAGTGACAAGTTCCTCTGGGCAAGACGAAACAATCATCATTTAACAGTGTCTCACAAATTTGAAATGACAGCCTTGAAAATGGAAAAGCCCAAGACAGATTGTGCATGCACATAACATGTAATAGTGATGGGAGAGCATGACCTGACAAGGAAGACAGCTCCTCTAGCACTTGCCTGTCTGTATCTTGCTTAACAAAGCTCAAGAACTATGCAACATTAGCCCATCACTATCCTCTGTTCTATCTTCTGGGCCCAATAAGGCCTTCTGAAACAAATTGGCGAGGGGACACACCACTCAGCTTAGCACTGATCCCTTCAAAAATCTGATGTGGTAGTCACCCATGAGAACTGTATCAACTTTCATCAATATCAAAGTTTCAAACTTTGCATTATCCCAAACAGTTTCACAGGCATACCAAACACTATAAGAATATTTCACTGTATCTCTTTCCTAACCATATGATATTCCGTCAATGCTTATAAGAAACCAAATACAATGGCCCCCTTACATTCCTCTTTTATTCAGCAACTGGCATATTCAGAATATCTAATCAGTAAAAAACCTACAATGTTGAAATCCACATTGATTATTGACAAAAGTTTACTTGTATATGCAAGTAGCATTGAGAAAAGAATGTTCAAATCTGCATGGCAAGTTTGACATTCTGCATTTTCCATGAAATTTTAATACAGGGAGTTATGCATATCTAAATAAGTATCATATGCACAAAGTGCACAGCCCAGATCAGAACTAGTGACAAGAAACAATTCTGCACATCACATACTTCTGTCTTGGTACAACAATGTCAAACACACCAGCAACAGCAATCAATAGAGAACAAGATAATACAATTCCTATCATGCACAAAACACTCACCATGTTTTTCTTAAGAGCAGGAAATACTTCTTCAGCCCGCTGTACTAGTACCTTTCGCATTCTTGGTGCAAGAGACTGCAGATTTTTATGTAACTTCACAGCTTCGTTATCGCACATTCTACTTTGTTGGTTGGGTAAGAAAATGGTTTCCACGGATGCTGATATAATTTCCCAGCTCTGAAACACACGCCCAAATGGAAACATAATTATAAGTTGTACTGAAACATATATATCTAAATGTATCTAAAAAGCACATAGTTGTACACAGTGCATCTGAGTATAAGTGCCGCAGGTTCAGATAACTTGATAACAACCGTCAGTTCTTGCTGCTTTACTAACAAGGAATGAGTAACACATCTAACAAATGGGTCAGAAACATAAACTATTCAATGGGTAATAAAGGATAAACCGATGGTTAAACAGTTAACGTGCAACCTGAATTGGAAAGAAATTTGAGGCAAAAAAACATTAGCATAACTGATGACTACTGTTGTGGGAGTTGTCTGCGTACGTGGTCCTATCACGACTGCACGGGTTAATGTACCAGACGATTGTTTGCGCGTTGGTACTGGAAGGCGTAGTTGTTATAAAACATGAATAACGAAATTTGGAATTAGAATTCAGCAATAACATGATTAGTGGTGTCAGGCTATAAAAAAAACATAGCTCAAAAGTTTTCTAACCTAAAAATTACCACCGTTGCCGGAGTGATGTGCGTACGAGGTCATATCACGACCGCACGAGTTACACTGCACGTTACTGCGAATTAATCCGACGTCCTTAAAGAACTGTAAACCGATAGCGTGGTAACTGAATAAGTCTGGAAAAGTTCATTCGCATCGCCGCTAAATCCCATCGAATCCCGATGAAAAGATGTTTTTGGAACGAAAGGCTTCTTGCGTAGTATATCCTGATATTCCTTGATGATGTTACTAATGCGTTGCACCATATATACACATATTAGTTACAGCAACAGACACGACCAACAGTGCGAAACACAAAAAAACGAATTACGCTTGCGAATGCAGCGTGTTGAGAAAAAGGCGGTAAAACCTCCAACCCAATACAGCAACATTTTGAGAAGGAGAGAAACAAAGAAGATTATATCTCCATCGTCGAAAGAGTAGTAATATATTTTGTGCTATAAATGATCTAAAACTATATCTAACCTCTGTTTCAGAAATTGTCGCTTAGTGGGAAAGAAGCGGTAAAATTTCTAACCCATGGAAGTATAATATCCGTGATGTTGGTTGCATCCGTGCCGCAAGTTACCTCGCAGTAACCACAGCGACACATGTGTCAGCCTGCTTCATTTTTGGCCCACTAATCTGCAGTCAAGTCAAAGTACGGTAAATGTCAGGTACGACTATCGGTATTTTACCCATTTCCGGTAACAAGGCTCCAGAAAAGAGAAGTAATTATGATGCACACAAAAATTCGCAACAAAATGATAGGATGTAAGTGCATATCAGGTTTCATTATCTTGGATGTTACACCCATTTGTTACGTTGAGGCACCAGATAAGAAAACCAGTCATAATGCACACCTAAGCAACAAATTCGGAAATGAAAGAAATAACTTCGATTACAGTTGTGAAGAAATATTTCACTGACAACACATTCGAGTAATATATCACGATTGTGGTGATGCCTTTTTGCTCAATTACCAAACGTCAAAGTGCGGAGCAAGAACAACTTTTTAAGGTGGCCCATAAAAACTTGTGATCATACAAAAAGGCTATCTACAACAGACGCTTCTGCAATAACAATACAATCTCCCCTTCCACTTCCGCACAAATTCTTTTGACATCTGAAAATTCGTTCATCTTACCCAACAATTAACTGTCGTTCGTTAGGCAACATTTACTTGATTCGTTTTGAAGACAGTTTAAAATAATTTAACTATACGTCTAAAACATTTTGTCGATATACAAAATGCAATAACAATATTTTCAACTGCACTGGAAACGACGCTCCGACTTCTTTGGCGTTGGCTGCATCCATAGATGCACAGATCATCTGGTAAACGAGCCGAACCAATTCGAATCTGCCGGGGATTTTGGGCATGGATGTTGGCACACGAAAAGAAAGGGTCACGTAGTATCACTCACAGAACACCTATTATGTATCTGTGTTTTCGGGCGTGCACTCAGTCTTGGATCCAAGCTCTCAATATTGCGGCAGCGGCTACTCACTTCGTCGCGTCTGTCCGTCTACCCGTCCGTTTGGCACAACTTGGCTCCCACTGGACGGATTTTCATTAATTTTGTGGTCTGAGTAAGCTTTGAAAATCTGTCGTGATAGTTCAAGTTTGGTTAAAATCTGACAGGAGTAAAAGTTCCTTGCACGATAATTTCCCATTAATGATAAGATCGCGGTTAATTTTTTTTTATAATGAGAAATATTTCAGACCAAAGTCATAGGACAAATCACGGAAAACCCCTAGTCATGGCGCCTGAAATTTGTCTGGCTAAACAGTAGTGGGCAAGATTCGTTAAGATGGCCTTGAATGAGATGGGCTAGGCATGTAGCGCGTATGGGGGAGGGGAGAAGCGTATACGGGGTTTTGGTCGGGAAACCTCAAGGAAAGAACCACTGGGGAGACCCAGGCGTAGATGGGTGGATAATATTAAGATTGATCTTCGGGAAGTGGGACGTGGGGGTGTGGACTGGATTGAGCGGACTCAGGATAGGGACAAGTGGCTTGCACTTGAGAATGCGGTAATGAACCTTCAGGTTCCATAAAGTGTGCGGAATTTCTTGACTAGCTGCATATTGGTTAGCTTTTCAAGAAAGACTCGACTCCATGGAGTAAGTAAATAATTTGATTCGCCTGTGGACCCCACTCATGGTTGGCTTGCGCTTCAAACGACCAGGGCCAACCCTCGATCAGCGTGGTATCTGCTGCCTTGCCGAACTTTGAATACTATACATTTTCTAGGCAAGGATTACTTGGAATTAATTAGTAAAGTTCACTCGCCCAGGATGATGACTTTAGGCAATTCGTCCAGCGCGGTGTTTCCTTGCTGCTGCTATTTGCCCATGCTCTGCTTTCCGATGAGCCTCTTCTGGCTCTGGGCAACAATTTATTTACCGCTTAGGGGGTCGTCAGACAAGGTCAGAGTTTGGGAGCGGGCAAAACTGACGTGTGTGGATCGGTGTGGAGGTGTCGCCTCGCGGTGCGAAATGGGTTGAGGCAGGGGTGGCGTTGGGACTTGTGGGTGCGCAGGGCAAAGTACTACCAGGAGCTCTGTTCTGTAACCATTACGGCAGGGTGCGGCGGGGTGGGGGACCGAGGATTTCGTTATATTCTTCGTCCGGTATACAGCGTGGTCTTTTATGCACAAACATATTCACATGGTGCGAGATTAATTCCCATTCTTGCTATGAGGCAGGTCTGAGTGGATCAGAACATGGAACAAGAAGTAAGGATTTTGAGGTGCCTCATCCCCGTTGTGTCAGTTCAATAATAAAGAAATTTATGTATTACACATAGTCGAACACAGCTATATACAAAGAAATTTGTGTATAGTTGTGTGTCGACGATATGTGTAATATACAAATTTCTTTGTTAAAGAAGTAATGAAAATACACTCAGTATTGTATGGGGGGGGGGGGGGGGGAGGGGGGGGGAGGGAGGGGGGGAAAAAAAAGAGAAAACAAGGGGAAAACAAAAACAGAGAAAAAAAGGGG